>FLOH01001025.1_pt1 | contig 46927 bp, 50 predicted proteins | sample 756751 | NCBI WGS metagenome assembly FLOH01 (sample SAMEA4026879, study PRJEB14308) | marine metagenome | biome: coastal water; material: water | depth 74 m | reverse complement strand
GTCTTTGAAAAGTTAAAAGGGCCTTTGATAATTCCTGTCCCAAAGAGAGAAGCTTCAAAGAGAGAGTTTCTAATTTCACTTGAGCCATTAGATTCTTCAATCTGATCATGTATTAACTTCTCCATCCTTCGTGCAGCAGCTTGTGCTGGTTTAATTGTAATGATTCCAGGGCCTGTTTTAGCACCGTCTATAGTAATACCTTTATCTACTGCTGCCTGTACAGGATATACAGCTTCTTCTGTACCTTTGTTATAGGTTGAACCAGGTGTTAGATCTTTACCGTCGCCTTTAAAGCCTACATCAAAAGGATTAGATTTTTTTACTGGTTCTTTTTTCTCAGGCTTAGAAGTTTCAAGACCTGGTAGAGGATTCTGAGAATCTAGATGAGCGTACTCAGAGCTTCCTTCAGGCATCTTAGTTTCGCTAATACCAATGGGGAACTTATTGCCACCAAAGATAACATCGACTAACTGACCGAATGCAGCCAGTACCTTAGTCTTAGTGACTTTAACGAATACACGGGACTTTTCAGACTCCCTGAACTTAACATTCTGACCATACAAACCACGATAGTTATGGTATGCAGTAATCCAACGATCTTCGTCGGCCTTACGAGCAGTCTCAGCTAACTCAAAACGATTCTTAAGAAGACCTACAAGATTGTTACGTAGGCTTTCTTCCAAGGTCAGTATAAGACCCTGTTCATCGTCTACCTTTTGAAAGTAGAGTTCATTAGCTGTTAGTGTGTTTTCTTCCATTACTAAAACCTTTTAGAGAATGTTACGCTTGCATTTGTCTTGCCTTGGGAATCTTTACCTGCTGAAGCACTCCAATTACCTTTACTTACGGAGGCACTCTTATCTCCCCAATTACCTTTATTGATATTAACACTTACACCATTAGTCGTAAGACCGTACTGTTTACCGTGAGGACTTTCAGAATAAGAAGCACTTTTATCTTTATTATGTACAGTGATACTTTTTGATCTATTATCCATTCCTGTTTTATCTTGCTCATCTCTGGCAAGGTTTCGACTATCACCTTTACCACGACCGCTTACAGATACATTATCCGTGTTTAAAGTATAGTCTATACCGGAATACTTATTACCTTTTACATTTCCAGTTAAACCGCCTTCACTATATTTAGTTTTTTTCATATTAGAAGCCTTTAATATCCGAAAGTAGTGTCAGAAGGTTCGTAGAATCTTTCTCTTTTAATATCACGCATTCTACCAAACACATCATTAACGCGAGGTCGAGACATTATTAAATATCTCAAGGCGTCATAGGCATGGTCAGGAGCATGTGTATTAACATCTTCTGGGTTGGTTTTATCCAGAGGAATACTTTGAAGTTCGCGTATCAGGCTAGGGCATGTATTAAATATCTGTAATCGTGGCCTTCCGCTTTGCTGCAACCTCAAGTATTCATGGATTTGAATCTTTCCTTGAATTCTATTCTTATCGGCTCTACGTAGTTTATGACCTTGACGTACCAAGGTTTCACCAACTGTAGGGCCTGTTGTTCCTGTTTGTGACCAAGCCGCTGTATCTAATACGCCTTGTACAGAAAAAGGATCTTCTAGTTCCATAGTTGTTATCTTACGTCCTAAATCTTCACCTGTAAGACCTTTCTGGTAGAGTTCTCTATAAACAATAAGAGTACCGTCACTAGGATCTAAAGCAGCCCATACACAAGCTGACTCACTAGCGTAACCATAGTCAACACCTTTAACTCTTTCCCAGTGAATAGGGATCTGGAAAGGTGCTATAACATGCTCTTCTATATTGAATTCGGTAAAAGCCGCCCCCTCGTTAACGTCCCAATTACCTTCTAATAGCTGCTTGCGTTGCGTAGGGGGCAAAGCTTTAAGCATTTTCTCATACCTTCCATCTGTGGCTAGGAAGGGATTATCTTCTAAACGAGCTGGTATAAACTTACGACTTAACCCATCTTTGCCTATAAAGCTTGTATCAGGGTCTACAGGTAGTATGTATCTGTTTTTAACCCAGTGAGCACCTACACCGCCAGGGTTAGCTGTACAACGCATGTAGGGTATAATCTCTGGGTCTGTTGTCCGTAGCCGTGAAGCTAGGTAGTTCCAAGAGAACTCTGTAGGTAGATGAGTAATCTCATCAAAGCCTATCCAACTATAAGCCTGTCCCTGATAACGGTATACGTCTGCATCTCTTTCAAGGAAACCAAACTCTATTTTAGCACCGCTAGGGAAGTTCCAAAGCTTTTCTACTTCGCGATACTTACAGCCTGGGAAGGCTTTAGGGTATAACTCTCTACTTTTATCTATTAGCTCTCTAAGCTCTGGCATAGACCTTCTTATGATCAAGGCTCTATGGGCAGATTTATGTGCATAGCGAAGTGGATCTACCAACATTGCATAGCTTTTACCACCTCCAGCAGCTCCACCATATAAAACGTCTGTCTCAGAGGCTGCTAAGAAGTCCTCTTGAGGGCCTTCATTGGCCTTAAAGATAACATTCTCTTCTGCTTCTTTCTTAACAACCTTAGGAAGCTTCTCTAGCTTATCAGCCGTGATGACAGAGCCTTTAGAGGACTTCCTGTCGCTTAGTTTAGATAAGACTTCTTTAGAGTTTGATAAGACTGCTTGATGACTTAAAAGCTTATTCTTTGTTTTCCGTATAAGTTTTTCTTTACTTCTTATCGTTTGCTTAGCTTCGTTAGAAGCCTTAGTTTTACTATGGAAGTTATACTGAGATTTAGAACCTACTGGTCTACCTATTTTCTTTTTAGGTGTACCGTCTAGTTTTAATAGGAAATTACCATCATCATCTTTACGATAGTCATCCGGATTAACTTCCCAATCTTTCATTATCAACCATTTTCTTTAGACCTACGTGACTTAATTTCCTACCTGTTTTATGTTCAATCCAGGCAGAACCTTCTCTCAAACTTAATACTTTAGAACTTACTAAGCCTTTAATTTCTGAGAGTACTTCTAGTTCTTCAGGTATTTCCTCTAAAATCTTAACGTCTTTATCGGATAGCTTATAACCAAAAGGTATTGTAGAGCTTGTCCTACGCATCCTGAACGTAAACAACTGTTTCTTTTGCAGGAAGAATAAAGAGTCCACCCTGTACGTTATGGGTAACATCTAGTCTATCTGACTTACCTAGACCTACACGATCTAGGATGGTCTGTGCAGCCTGTAGCCTTACACTTGCCTGAGGTACTGGGTCTTCTGACTCCATTACTTTAACGAGCTTTAGTGCAGCCTGAGGTGCTGATTGGGCTAAGATGTTAGAGGCTAAATCAATTATCTCTGTCTTTAATGATTTAGTTACCTGCCAGTGGCTATTAGGTGCATAACCAGCTAGTTCTGCGGCCTTTCTAGGATCACCTCCCGTTTCAACCAAGTTGTTGAGGAATGTTTGTTGCTTAGTAGTTAATTCTTTATTCATAGTTAACCAGTATAGTGTCAGAATCGTTAAATGTCAAGAAGTTTATTTATTTCTTGACAAAACGTGTATTCAACACTATACTAGACCTTGTCGCTGCCAAGGTTACATCACTTATAAGGGACTCTAAAGACCCCCTTTAAAGCCTTTATAGATTCTTGTAGTTTACTTATATTATTATATTCTTTTAGTATTTTTCTATAAAGGCTTTAAAGCCCCGCCGATAGCTAGTTAACACTCCGAAGCCTTCTAAAATGTATGAGCACTAGTATATATATAGGGGGGGTGGCATGGCCTCCTGCCCACCTACAAAGCCTTCATAGATTCCATCACCTGTCAAGCCTTTTTATCCCATCCCTTTAAAGCCTCCCAAGTATATATAGGTATATAAGATAGGACAGACGCCTATAAAGGCTTGGAAGGCTTGGAAGTTTTATAGGGCCAGACACTGGTTAACTAGGATAACAAGGCTGACAAGGCTTTAAAGTAATATTTTAGAGCCTATACAATCCCATAACTTTCAAGCCCTTACAGATTAAATAGCCAATCCTTGAAAAATAATATTAAAAACATGTTGCACTTTGAATTCTAAGAAACTATTGTGTCTTCCAAGCCAAGGCAATTCCGCCAAGGCTAGATACATTAAGGATATTTAATATGGGTACTTTAACAACAGTTATTATTAACGGTCGCAATGTTCAAATTGATCTTGAAAGCCCTTGCACATATAAACAACTACAGCATCTTGGAAGGATTGTCAGTGGCATAACGCCAAATATGACCGACAAACCATCGTCGGAATCTTGGGGAAAAGCTAGAAAAGTACCGGCAACAATTTTAGGTTACTTTGAAGGTAAATATCCCACAAAGGCTTGGGTGCAAAAGATTCTGGATATGAAAGCCCCCAAGCTTCCCAAGGAAATAGAAAAGCTTATAACAGTGGAAGTTAAAAAGGTTAAAAAGGTAAAAGAGCCTTCCAAGCCTTCCGAATTAGATATCAAGGATATCATTGCATTTTTAAAGTCCCAAGGCTTGGAAGTCTCTAAAGCCTCTTAACTTTAAACCTTTAAAACTATAAAGCCCTCATAATTTCGAGGGCTTTTTTTTGTCTAAAATTTGAAGCCCTCATAATTTCGAGGGCTTTTTTTTGTCTAAAATTTAAAGCCCTTACAAGCCTTCCAAACCTGTACCCATAGCGTGGTATTACTTCCAGCTAAAAAGCCCTCACAAAGCCCTACAGAAGCCTTAGAATTGATTCCCGTAGATCTTCCAAGCCCTTACAGATCTTCCAAGCCCTTCCAAGCCCTTATAGATCTTCCAAGCCCTTATAGATCTTCCAAGCCCTTATAGATCTTGCGGGTATATATATATATAGATATTTTTTGCACTGTATATTTGCTGGGTCAGACGGCATCATATATACATTTCCTTATATAGAATACCAGGTTTTATATACATGTATAATTTTGCTATATAATCCAGGAGGGCCTAATATAAACTATAGTATATATGACAGGTCAGGCGGCACTATAATAAGAGCTATACTTATTAGGGGTTGCTGTCGTGGTTTTGGTGTGCCACACTTTGCCACGTTGGTCGCTAAAGACCTTTAAGTCTTATAAGTCTTTAGTATTTATAAAGTTTCTTTAATAATTTAATGGAGTTTTATCATGTTAATATTTGATTATAATAGTAAGAAAGAATTAAAAGAGAACATCGGTAAGAGACTTAGATACATTGAAACATCTATGTTTGGTTTTGAATATAATCATAATGGCTTTTTAACTGGGGCTAATCGTCCTCATATAACTAAGCGAGGTCGAGAGTTCTTTGCGAATGTACAAATGAAAGACGGCATAATTATGGAGGTTAAATAATGATAGTGACTAGGACATCAATGATGAGCAAGATTGAAAGGTCTATAGATCTGGACGTTACCGCTGAACAGATCAATGCTTGGAGATCTGGGATGCTTATACAGGAAGCAATGCCCCACTTGAATGAACATGAACGAGAGTTTATTATCTCTGGGATTACTCAAGAAGAATGGGACAGCATGGGAGAAGTACTATGAATCTTTACAATGACGGCACTGGGAAATGGCACACCCAAACAATGAAAAGATATAAAGGTTTAGATATTGAATCTTTAAAGTATATTATGTTCGATTGTCGGGAGGCTTTAAAGGCTTTACCGGATAATCTTAAGGCTGGACAGTATATGGATGAGATCCATTATTGTCTTATGGAGTTATCAAGGCGTCGTATCAACGCTTATAAAAACTAAAGGGAAAGGAGAAGTGTCATGTCTTTACTTGAAGCGTGGGATTATGAAGTCACAAGGAGAGAAGCTGTGATGGAAGTGCTGTTACATGGCATCTCGATCAATGAATTCTATGATGAATGCGGCTATCATGGCCGGTATATGGGTAGTGATGTTTTAACTTTTTTAGGGTATTAAAATATGAATGATAAAATGGCAGTGATTAAATTAGTAAATGACTTAGAGCGTATGGCAGATTGGCTTATTGATAATGTAATAGACTTTGAGTTAGATCTTCAGCAAGAAACCTTGAACGAGTTGATACTTAAGGTTGATAATGTAAGTGATGTTCTACATACTATAACGGCACAAACAACGATAAAGACAAAGGAGTTTTACTATGGATAAGATACTAAATGACCTTGGGCAGATGGTTGAATGGCTAGACACCAAGGTATATGTGGATCAGATACATATCAGGCAAGAGACTATGAAAGATTTATGGTCAGCAGTTGAGGGGTTACGAGATGTTCTAAATACTATAGAAGAGGAGGAGTTTGAATGAAAACTAAAAGAGTTTACCCAGAAAATAGCGGTGCCTTGATAGAAGCGGTGTCGGCTTATTATATCAGATCAGATACTCAGGGATCTGTTAAAACAGAGTGTGTGTTGGCAAGGGTTGTTATTGACAAGGATTATAATCAGCCTAGCAAACATATTGAGGAAGGTCTTAAGATCTTTAAACAATTTCAAGACTTATATAGTAACCATGAAGATGGAGATGTCACTGTGTCTCTGACCGTTGAAGACTACTGTGTGAATTTGTAAACTTATTTTAAAACAGAAGGGTATTAAAATGTACAAGACACATGCAATTAAAATACAAGCATTCGCTCAACGATCGCCAGACAACATGTCGCTTGTTTGTATGATGGTTTCACTATCTATTCAACAGAATTGGTTAGGGGTTGGCGAGGCTTTGAAGGATGTCGTTGATAATAAAGAAGATTCTAAACATCTTTGGGGTTTTAAAAAGGACACCTATAGATATATTATGACACATAAACACAAGATACATGGGCAGATGATGGCTGTCATCAACTCACATAAGGATGATAAGGATAAGGCGTTATCTTTGATGACAATATTCTTAAGAATACCAGGTCTTGGATTGCCTAAGGCAGGTTTCATGTGTCAATTATGTGCTGGTCTTGTAGGCTGTATGGATATTCACAACATCCGTATGTATAATTTAGATATAAAAGACTTGACACTAGCTAAAAACCCTAAAGGTGACAAGGGTATGGCTACAAACCTAGCTAAAATTGTAAACTATACGACGCTTTGTGCAACTTATGGAACAGAAAACCTCTGGAATAGTTGGTGTGAATACTTATCTACTAAGTCTATTCATTGGGTTGATGGTAATCACGTTAGTGAAGTTCATTATAGTTACCTGATAGGCTATGAGTAAAGTCTTTAAAGTCTTAAAGATCTTTATAGTTTTAAAGAATGTTTTAATAAACTATTAAAGAATAACTATAAAGATCTTTAAAGACTTAAAAGATTTGATTGTACAGTATTTTTAGAACGTGTGCAACCCCTTTGTTGTTAGTTTTGTTGGGGGTTGACACGTTGGGAAGGTTGTGGCAAAGTGTGCCAGAAGTTGTGAAGTTTTTATTATTAAACCAAGGAGAGTCAGTATGAAAATAGCAAAGCGTAACAGGTACTACGGTATAACTTATAAGAAATACTATATTGGTATTGTGTTTGGTAAGAACAGACGTAGCAAGGTATCCAAATGAATATAGAAATAGATATTGAAACAGAAGAACAGGTCGCTATTCATTACCTTAAAGAAATCTATATAGACTTATTAGAATTACTTAATATAGAAAACAAGATGCGTAGTGATGATGAGGAATTAAAAGTAGTAGACCTAGAAGATTACTCTGCTTATGATTATAGATTAGATGCTGTAGAAACTATCTTACATTATATCTTACCAGTTGGAGAAGTGAATGAGTTTATTGATGAGGCAAATGACTTGTATCTTGAGGAAACCAATTGATTTTATTAAGAATCTTTGGGTAGACATTAAAGAAGGAGAGCTGCTTAGGCATGAGAAAATTATATTACAATTAGCTGCCATACTTCTAGTCGTTATCTTACATGAAAACATAGTAGGTGGATGGGGATGATAATTAAAGTGTGCCAAGAATGTGGTGTTGAGTTTCAAGCTCGTAGCGGAGCCAATAAGAACTGCGGTACAGTATGTGGAAATATCAGTGCAAACAGGCTGAAGGCTGCTAGATATCTGGCTAAGTCAGGGCTTACTAGAAGTAAAGGTACGCTGAGCAATGATGCAAGACAGCAAGTTGAGAATCATGTACCTAATATGGAGTTGTCCCGTCAGTTATGGAACAAGAAAATAAACTTAGAGGTGACAGCATGAGTGACATGCAAGCAATACTGGTAGACAGTATGGGCGATGATCTTACTGTAGTTAACGCAGCAAGGGTTAGCTTCAACAGTCATAGCGACCTACTAAATACAAAGGATGAAGGCTTGATTACTTTCTTAGCTAAGCATGGACACTGGTCGCCCTTTGCTCATGTCATGTTACAGTTTAGAATGAAGGCACCTATCTTTGTAGCTCGACAGTTGGTTAAACATCAGGTAGGCTTAACCTGGAACGAGGTTAGTAGGCGATATGTAGATACAGACATTGAGTTCTATGAGCCAAAGGTCTGGCGTAAGGCTGCTAAGAATGTTAAGCAAGGCAGTAGTAATGAATCAAGTGGATGGGGGCCAAGGTGGGCTGATGTAAACAACACCGTGACCTCGCAGCAGCTTGCACTGGCTGAATACTTTGATGCTATTGACTCTGGTGTATGTATGGAGCAAGCTCGTATGCTTCTGCCACAGTCGATGATGACAGAGTGGTACTGGACAGGTAGCCTTGTAGCCTTCGCTCGTATCGTTAAGCAAAGAACACACAGTACGGCCCAGCTTGAAACACAAGAGGTGGCCCTGTTAATTAAGAAAGCTTTAGATGAGAAAGAAACTATTACTAATTCTTGGAGAGCGTTATGTCTATAAGCAATACTATTTTTATACATGAAACCAAAACAATAAAGATTCTTAAGTGTGTTAAAGGGGTAGGTGGTTCTAAGCACAACAGTTGGGACATCACTCTCACTGATCAAGATGGAGAGACATTAAAGATATTTTGCTTTGGTGATAAAGTCTCTGTCATGTTAACGGAAGGTGAGGCGTGAGTAAAATCATAGAAGATGTGTTGGAAAAGATAGTTCTAAATGATAAGATAAGAACTTTAGAGGCTAGGCTCAGTGTGCTACAGCGATCATCTGTTAGGGATCAAGGTGCATTGTGGGGTCATCTGTTTAAAGAAGATCCTTTAGATAAGTTTCCAGTTGTGAAGAGATACTAAGGCTGTTAAACTTTAGTGGCTAGACTCAGTGTGTTACAGAGGTCAGGGACGAAGGCGCACTGTGGGGTAAGTTCTTTAAGAAATCACAGGGAGAAAGTAATGACAAATAAAAGTACGAGAGATAAACTGGGTTTCTATGAGTCGTTAGATGATGGATGGGCCAGGATATTTGCACTGATGTTAGGGACTAGACAACCTAACAAGGCAGTGAAGAAAGAGTTCGCAGTCTTTGTAGAAAAAGAATTAAAGAAATCAAATTTAGAGTTGATGTTTATCGCTGAAGATGATATTCTTAATTACTTTACAGAGTTTTTAGAATACTTAATGGACGGTAAGGAGGCATCCCAACTTGAACTTCAATTGTTAAATAAAAAACTTAAAACATTTTAAATAAACCAGGAGTAATATATGCCAGTAGTAACAGGAACAGCTTATTGGGCCAGCGTGTTGACACCTAACACAAACTATGAACCAGTGTATACTGTGAACTTAGTGGTGACAGACGACGTAGCAAAGACCTTTAAAGATAATGGCTACACCATCAAAGAGATGAACGAAGGGCCAGCTATCGTTATTAAACGTAAGGTCAGCGGCCCTAAAGGTATGATCAGGCCAGCACCTGAGTTGCTTGATAAGAATAAACAGCCGATCAATGTCAATGTAGGCAATGGATCTACTGTCAGGGTGCTGTATAAAGAGTGGTCTTCAGAGTATAAAGGAACACTCTTCAAAGGATTGGACTTCTGCAAGATGCAAGTAATTGATCTTGTTGAGTTCGGTGGGGTAGATGATGATTTTGATATTGTAGAAGACGATGAGGAGATTGATGATTTATGAGTAAGTTTACATATAAAACACCTGACGGTCTGTATGACGTAGAAAAACTAAACGACACAGCGAAGATAGCTTTTAATTATCTAGCTGAAATTCAGGCAGAGGTACAGTCACTAACCAAGAAGACTGATATTCTTAATGCCGCTGCCAGTTCTTATAACAATCTTATCCAAGAACATCTAGATGATGAAGCTTTGATAGATGAGCAAGAGGAGGAAGCAGTAGAGTCTTAAACAATAGGGGGTGTAAAAGCCCCCTTTCTTTTGTAGCTAAGGAAAAGAAGATGGGATTTGTAAAGTATCATCAACCGTGTTTAGAATGTGGCGGCAGTGACCCAGTATCAATTAACGACAACGGTACTGCTATTTGTTTTAACTGTAGGAAATGGTATAAGAATTATGAGGCTGAAACTAAGAACGTAGTAAGCTTACAAGAAACAAAGACTAACATGAGGATGGGTTCATCTGGAGAGTTCAACGCACTAACTGATAGAAATATCTCCGCAACCACAGCTAAAAAATATGGTGTCAAGTCTGTATTAGCTGACGGTAAAATAGTAAAGCATTCATACCCTTATTTTATAGCCAATGAGATTGCAGGCTATAAGGTAAGAGAGCCTAATAAAATCTTTATATGGCAAGGAACTTCAAAAGGCACTGGGCTTTTTGGAGAACAACTGTTTCAGAACAAAGGTAAATACATTACAGTAACGGAGGGAGAGTGTGACGCGATGGCAGCTTACGAGTTGCTAGGATCTAAGTGGCCTGTAGTATCGTTAAAGAATGGAGCTGGTGGCGCACCTCAAGACTTTAAAAATTCTTTAGAGTTCTTAGAAAACTTTGATAACGTAGTAATAAACTTTGACAATGATACACCAGGAAGAGAAGCTGCTAGGAAGGTGGCTAAACTTCTAACGCCAGGTAAGGCTAAAATACTGTACATGCCTGATGAGTATAAAGATGCAAACGATATGCTCAAACAATCCCAGCAAAACTTATATGTAACTGCTTGGTGGGCTGCTAAAACTTATACACCTTCGGGGGTAATGAACCTTTCTGATAACCTTGAAAAACTAAAGAACCGTGAAAGAAAAGAATGTGTTCCTTATCCTTGGGAGGGTTTAAATAAAAAGCTTTATGGCATGAGACAAGGTGAGCTTATTACTTTGACAGGCGGTACAGGTCTAGGTAAATCTAGTATCACCCGTGAACTAGAGCACCACCTAATAGCCCACACAAAAGACAAGGTAGGTATCCTAGCTCTTGAAGAAGACTGGACACGTACTGCTGATGGCTTACTATCTATTGAGGCCAACACTCGTTTATATATTGACGAGGAACGGGACGCTTATGGACAAGACAAGTACTCAGAATTATCTGAAGAGTATTTAAACGGTAAGAACAAAGACCGTGTTTGGATTCATGCTCACTTCGGTGCTAATGATTTCGAGGATATCATAAGTAAATTACGCTATATGATTATTGGTTGTGGTTGTCGTTGGGTTGTAGTAGACCACTTACACATGCTCTTATCATCTCTAACTGCGGGGGATGAGCGTACTGGCATTGATAATATTATGATGCGACTACGTAAACTCGTAGAAGAAACGGGTGCAGGTATGGTGTTAGTGTCCCACCTAAGAAGAGTCGAAGGCAACAGAGGACATGAGAACGGTATCACTGTTTCATTGAATCACCTGAGAGGTTCACAAAGTATAGCCCAGCTAAGTGATTGCGTCATTGCACTAGAGCGTGATCAACAGGCTGAAGATCCACAAGAAGCTAACACGACACATCTCAGGGTACTTAAGTCTAGATATACAGGTGACGTAGGTCTTGCATCACATTTGCTATATGATAAAACTACTGGTAGATTACATGAAGTAGAAATAAATGAAGAAGACTTTGAGGAAATAATATGACTGCCTACGTATTCGATATAGAAACTAATGGACTTGACCCTGATACAATATGGTGTATGTCTCTATTAGATGTAGACACAGAGGAGCAGTTCAGTTATGGGCCAGAGGTGTTGGGTCATGGGCTTTCAAAATTAATGAACGCAACTAAACTTATCGGTCACAACATACTAGGGTTTGATATCCCTGTGATAAAGAACATAACAGGTATAAATCTCTTCAATAAAACTATAGTGGACACTCTTGTCTTATCTAGATTATTTAATCCGGTAAGAGAAGGCAACCACGGATTAGAACGATGGGGCTATCACTTAGGTAGTGCCAAGATAGAGTTCAGTGACTATGATAATTACTCTGAAGAGATGCTTAAGTATTGTGAGCAGGATGTTTACCTTAACTATAAAGTTTATAAAGCTTTAAAAAAGGAAAGCGCGGGGTTCACTAAGGAAAGTGTAGACCTAGAGCATAAGGTTTCTATTCTTTTAAATCAGCAGAGGAAGCACGGCTTTCTTTTAGATCAGGAGAAATGCAGTAAACTTCTAGAAGAGTTGAGTACTCTATCCATTGAAGTTGAGGAAGAGATTATTAAAACAATGGGTACACCTTCTGAAGAGTACGAGCTTAAGCCTAAGTATACTAAATCAGGGAAGCTTTCTAAGCTTGGTTCGATTACAGGATCTCACAAATCTTCACACCTTAGCGAACAACAGTTTGATTATTTCAATACTAATGGGGCAGAGTCTTCAATACTCTTGACAGTAGAGGATGACTTCAATCTCAATTCCCGTAAGCAGATCGGTGAGAGACTTATTAATTTAGGATGGAAGCCATCAAACTTTACACCAACGGGCCAACCGATAATAGACGAAGGTACGCTTAAGAAAATCAAAGACATCCCAGAAGCTTTGTTGGTTGCTAAATACTTTATGCTACAGAAAAGAATATCTCAGTTACTCTCCTGGTTCAAAGAACTCAACGAAGACACAGGGAGAGTACATGGTTTCGTTAATCACAACGGGACTATCACAGGTCGTATGACTCATCGCAGTCCTAACATGGCACAGATACCTAGCTCTTCTTCAGAGTATGGTGCTGAGTGCAGGGCTTGTTGGACTGTTCCAGAAGGGTATAAGTTAGTAGGCATTGATGCTTCAGGCTTAGAACTTAGAATGCTTGCACACTATATGAACGATAAGGAGTATACAAATGAAGTCATTAACGGAGACATTCACACCACTAATCAAAAACTTGCTGGACTTAAATCAAGAAATCAGGCGAAGACATTCATCTATGCGTTCTTATACGGAGCAGGAGATGCTAAAATTGGAACAGTGGTTGGTGGAACTAAAAAAGATGGAGCAAGACTTAAGAAATCATTCCTCCATAATCTACCACCACTTAAACATCTTAGAGACAGAGTTAAAAGAGAAGCGGCAAAGGGATTCGTTAAAGGTTTAGATGGTCGTAAAGTATTTGTAAGGAGTGAACACGCTGCACTAAACACAAAGCTACAGAGTGCTGGTGCAATCGTAATGAAGATGGCTAAGATTATTCTAGCTGAGAAGATGAAAGACTTAGATGCTAAGTTTGTTGCTAATGTCCACGATGAATGGCAGATAGAAGTCATAGCGGATCAGGCTGACTTGGTTGGTAAATTAGGAGTGGAGTCTATTATAGAAGCAGGTCTTCATTTTAATATGGACTGTCCTTTGGACGGAGAATATAACGTAGGAGACAACTGGTATGAAACACATTAACCCACAGACAGGTAGACCTTTTTACTATAAAGATAATCCAGAAGCTGTTAAGCTTAGAGACTCTAGAAGAATGTATCTGGATGGCTCCGAAGTATCTAAGAAGCACCCGCTACACAAGCCAGGTAAGTATAGTTCTTTCGAGGACGCAGCCTTCTCAAGCTTAGGTACATACGCTACTCGTAAAGAAGGTTACGTTTATATCGTTAGTAACCCTGCTTGGGACGGTTGGTTTAAAGTTGGTAAGGCTGTTGACGCTGATGATAGGTGTAAGTCTTATAATACCAGTAGTCCTTTAAGAGATTTTAAAGTAGAATATAAGATCTATGTAGAAGACAGAAACAAGTCTGAAAAAGTAGCACACACTAAAGCTCTAAAGCAAGCCGAAGAATATACAGGTGAGTGGTTTAGGATATCTTTAAACTCTTTAAAAGATATTTTAAATTCTCTACCCGTCATTGAAACAGAGTACGAGGAGAATCAATTTGTCCAGCAATCTTTCAACTTCTAAAACATTAGATACATTGGTAGATGATATTTATAAAAAACTAAAACCTCTTGATCTTTATAAACCTTTGGAACTATCAGACGAAGACATTGATAGAACTACAGAGGATTTTAAACAAGCCCTTATTGGGTGGGCAAGACCCTCAAAACATAACGTAGGTTTCAGTGTAAGGATGTCAAACATCGGCAAGCCAGCACGACAACTATGGTATGAGAAACAAGCAGTAAACCAAGCTTCTAACTTTGAACCTTCTAACCATATCCGATTCCTTTATGGTCATGTTCTCGAGGCTGTCGTGCTGATGTTGGTCAGGCTGGCAGGTCATACAGTTACTGACGAACAGAAAGAAGTAAGCGTCAACGGCATCAAAGGTCACATAGACTGTAAGATTAACGGAGAAATAGTAGATGTTAAATCAGCATCTGGTTTTGGATTCAGGAAGTTTCAAGCAGGCGACCTAGCTAAAGACAATCCCTTTGGATATCTGGCCCAGTTAGCTTCTTATGAGGCTGCTGAAGGCACAGAGAATGGGGGGTTCCTTGTAATCTCTAAGGAGTCAGGAGAGTTATGTCTCTATAGGCCCGAAGATATGGAGAAACCAAACGCTCCTATGCTTATAGACAACTTGAAAAAAGACCTTGACAAGGATACTCCACCCCCTTTCTGCGCTGAACCTGTACCAGAAGGGACTAAAGGCAACATGAAACTTGCACGTATCTGTACATATTGTAAGTTTAAATTTGACTGTCACAAAGATTCAAACAACGGTATAGGTCTACGTACTTTTAAATACTCTAAAGGCCCTGTATATTTAACCACAGTAAAAGCATTACCAAAGGTAGCTGAACTATGAATACTAAAATTATAAAAAAGATAAACCATAAAGCTCTTGAAATTTTTATGGAATGGTTGAAAGAACAAATCTCTCAGAAAGAGAGTGATAAGATTAATATAAATAATATCGCTTCTTTTATCCCTTCACAGCAATATTATTATAATAAAGGAGCGCGACTATCTCCTACTTCCCCCAGAGGTATACGGAAAAGAATCAAAAAGGAAATGAAAAGAGGTGCAGTCTTAGAAGATATGACCAAGGAATATATTCTTGAAGGGTTATAGGAAGCCCAGAGTCAAACGTCCTGATGAAAAGTATGAAGGATATGATTCAATCTGGGAGGCGTTGCTCCATGAATCTATATTAAAAGACTGGACACATCACGACGATAAGATACCTTATATTATTAAACATACTTACGAGCCTGACTTCGTTAAGACTATCGGATCTAAGAAAATCCTGTTAGAATCTAAAGGAAGGTTCTGGGACTTTGCAGAATACAGCAAATACATTTGGGTAAAGAAAGTTTTACCTGAAGATGTTGAACTAGTGTTCTTGTTTGCAAAACCTTCAGCACCTATGCCAGCAGCTAAAAGACGCAAGGATGGTACTAAAAGATCCCATGCAGAGTGGGCGGAAGCAAACGGGTTCAGGTGGTTTAGTGAATATACAATACCTGATTCTTGGATAGACGTTAAAGCTAAAAAAACTGAAGCCTTTTCAAGGCGTAACGATACAATAGGAGAATATGATGCACCGTACACAAATCACGGAGAGGATTAAACTCAACGAAGCAACACCTGAACAATGGGACTCAGCTTGGAAAGCTAGTTATAAAAGTAACACAGTAAATAATACTGTAGAAACCTTTAAAAAGATTACTGAAGAATTAGAGACATTCGATGCTGTTAATAACCCTGTACATTATAATTCAGGTAAGATAGAATGTATTGATGCTATGCAATCTATGTTAAGTCCTGAAGAGTTCATAGGTTATTTACGTGGCAACTCTTTTAAATACAGGTGGCGTTATCCTGATAAGAACGGTATAGAAGATATCTCAAAAGCGGGATGGTATGAAAATAAATTACTAGAGGTTTTAGGGAGCAATGGACAATAATTATCTAGATGCTAAAACAGAAAGGCGTGGCAGATATAATAAGAAAATCAGATCTAAGAAAGTAAAGAAAGAAAAGAATACTAAGAAGGCTTTAGAAAAAGAGCTACGTAAATTAGAATCTGAAGAGGCTTTGAAATGAAGATATTATTTAATCTGTTGATCTACCTGAATGGTATTATTATGGGAGTTGCTGTGCTAGTAGCTTCCCCCATATTTATAATTATATTTATAAATGTTGTTTGTATAAAGTATTTAAAAGATAAACCAACAAACACAGAACGTTTTAAGAGTTACTGCTGGACTATGTATGTTGTTAATTGCAACGAGAGATCGGATGAGGGAGAATGTCTTATTACTTTTCTGGAATACATGGAAAGAAATGAAGACTTTCTAAAAACTAAGTACGCAAATATTTTAGAGAAGGGATATTAAAACAAAAGGAGATAAATATTGATGGATAATTATAGTAAATTCATAGCAGCTAGTCGCTATGCTCGTTGGCAAGATGCTGACAGTAGGCGAGAAACATGGGAGGAAACAGCTCAAAGATATGTTAACTTCTTTAAAGATCGTAACCAGATTAATGATAAGCAGGCTAATGAGATCAAAGAAGCTATCGTTAACCTTGAAGTAATGCCCTCTATGCGCTGTGTAATGACAGCAGGCCCTGCCTTAGATAGAGATAATGTAGCAGGGTTCAATTGTTCTTATCTTCCTATTGATCATCCTAAAGCTTTTGACGAGCTTATGTACATCCTCATGTGTGGTACAGGTGTAGGGTTCTCTGTAGAGCGTCAGTATATTGCTAAGCTTCCTGATGTTGCAGAGAAGCTTCACCCTACAGGCACTACGATTGATGTGGCCGACAGTAAGATTGGTTGGGCTAAGGCAATGCGACAGCTAGTAGCTATGCTCTATGCTGGTGAAGTCCCAAGCTGGGATGTTACTAAGGTCAGAGCAGCAGGTGAGCGCCTTAAGATCTTTGGAGGTCGTGCAAGTGGCCCACAGCCTTTAGTAGATCTTTTCCAATATACCGTTGAAGTTTTTAAAAGGGCAGCAGGTCGTAAGCTTAATAGCCTTGAGTGCCATGACCTGTGTTGTAAGGTTGCAGAGGTTATTGTTGTTGGCGGTGTAAGACGTAGTGCTTTGATCAGCCTATCTAATCCTTCTGATGGTCGCCTACGTAACGCTAAGAGTGGTCTATGGTGGGAAGAGCAGGGTCAAAGAGCCTTGGCTAATAACAGTGCTTGTTATACTGAGAAGCCTGAATTTAATTTCTTTATGGATGAAATGAAAGCCTTATACGATTCTAAGTCTGGTGAGCGTGGTATCTTTAGCCGCGTAGCAGCACAGAAGATTGCAGCACGTAATGAGCGTCGAGAAGCTTTCCATGACTTTGGAACTAATCCATGTAGTGAAATCATTCTTAGACCTAACCAGTTCTGTAATCTCTCTGAAGTTGTTGTAAGAGCAAACGATACCTTAGATAGTTTAAAAGAGAAGGTACGTATTGCAGCTATTCTAGGAACTTTACAGGCTACACTGACTGACTTCCGTTATCTTCGGGCTATCTGGAAAAAGAATACAGAAGAAGAAGCCCTTCTAGGTGTCAGCCTTACTGGTATCATGGATGCTAAGATCACTAGCTCAGGTAAAGATCTTGACATGGTGCTGAATACTCTACGTGAAGTAGCTATTGAGACTAATAAGAAGTGGGCAGATATTCTAGGGGTTAAACAGGCTGCTGCTATTACCTGTGTGAAACCTTCTGGAACTGTTTCACAGCTTGTAAACAGTGCTAGTGGTATTCATCCTCGCTTCAGTCCTTACTATATCAGAACAGTACGTGCAGATTCTAAAGATCCTATGGCTCAGTACATGCTACAAGCTGGTTTCCCTTGTGAAGTAGACTCTACTAAGGTAACTCGTAAGCCCTCTGTAGACGGCAGCAGAGTCCATCTGAAGCCCACAGAACAAGACCTATATCACGGTACTACTCTTGTCTTTAGCTTCCCTGTGAAGTCCCCTAAAGGTGCTGTATACACCGCAGACATGGGTGCCCTAGAGCAGCTAAAGCTTTGGAAGATTTACCAGGATAACTGGTGTGAACATAAGCCCTCTATCACAGTCTATTACAAGGACGATGAGTTCTTTGATATCTGTAGCTGGATGTGGAAGAACTTTGATATGATGAGTGGCATCAGTCTACTACCTTATAGTGATCATACTTATGACCAAGCTCCTTATACTGAATGTACTGAAGCTCAATATTCGGCAGTGTTAAAGATTATGCCTGAGTTTGATTGGCAAGCTTTATCAGCTTTTGAGTTTGAGGATATGACTACAGGTAGCCAAGAGCTTGCCTGTGTAGGCGGTATGTGTGAGATATGAAAAAGAAGGAAACATCTTATCCTTTAAAATCCTAATCAATAAACAAGGTAAATTAATAACTGAGCTTAGTGGTCTTCCTGAAGAAGAAATAAATAATGTATTCAAAGATATAGAAACTAGAGCATATATTAGAACATTGATACGTGAAGGAAGAGCTAAACTTAATGGGCTACATGAATATCTTGAAAAACAAATAGCGAGTTTATAATGGAAGAAATAATTATACAGCAGGAATCACCTATAATAGCTGTACTACGTTTGAATGTAGATGTAGTAGGTTACTTAGTCAATTCACTTTCAGAGCCTCCAACAACTACAGAGCTTATAGAGAAACACTCTGCATTTATATTAGAACTATCTGATAAAATTGCAAAGTCTCAAAGACTAGATATGAAGTTAGTAAAGTAAAAGTATAAAGACTGCCCCATAAAGCGAGATAGCTTGGGACTCGCACCTTTTCATTTATCATTCCTCTTGTTATTCCACAGCTCAAAAATAACACGCACCTTTTCCTTGAGCGTTTCTATATCGTTGTGCATCTTAGCGAGTACAATGACTAGTGTTACAAACCCTACAGCCACAGGCCACGCAGTATTAATAAACTCTAAGCCTGTCATCTTATTTCCTTGTCTTCTCAAATGTCCTAAGCCCACCTAATCCAAGCATCCCTAGTAGTACAGGTAGCATTGTATCTAAAGGTATCAAAGGTACTGTGATAGGAGTATCCATCGTTAAAGCCATTATAAAGTTTGCAAAAGGTATAACAAGAAAGTTACCTGCCATACCCAGTACACATACCCACCCCGTAGCAGGACGCCAGCCAGATGTAAATAAAGAAGGACTAGCAGCCTCAACCTTGTTCACTGCTATTTGGGCCAACGCACTTTCTTGCGCATATTTCTGTGACATTGTTGCAATTTCATGCGCCAAAGCACTCTTCTGATCCTTATCCTCAATGAACTTATCTAATAAGCCTGTTACAGGCCCTATGAGAGAGTCTAAGAGAGCCATATCAGTAGCTCCATACCCAAGGGCGTGTATGATTATCAGTCGTATCAAGATCATCTAGGTGTATAAACCTGCTAGATCCTTTTTGATTAACACCTATACCACCTATACCCATGCTAAAAGCTTTCTTAAGAAGCTTGTGAGCTTGTTCTCCTCTGACAGCAATATCTATTGCCCTTCCTGATGAATGAGCGCCTGGTACGATCTTCTTAGCCTCTATAGGATGGTCTTTACAACGATAAGCAGAAGTAACCTTGAAAGGGAAACCAAGCTCTTGGCGCAAGAACTCTACCTTAGCCATGAAATCTTCGTTCATTCCATCTGCACCACAGTGTTGACATTGAAGTTCTTTATCGCTAAAATATTTATATTCCACTTACACTCCTTTCAGCTTTATTACTGATTAAATTACGTAAAGCATTTAAAGCATCAGATGTTCTAAGATATTGATCAGGTACATTTTCAGTACTATCTCTAAGGATACCAGTAGAAGCAGTCAATAAGCTTGAACGTCTTCCAACATCTTTAAGATCTTTAGAACTAAAGGATTTACTTTCAGATAAAGCTCTCATTACATCGTACTGATACTCTACAGCATCGTTAACATGTCCTGAAGCATTCCTATCCGCACCTGTTCTCTGAGTTTGACCTAAAGCAGGTTCTTGTGTTTTCCGTAAAGGGATACCTGTTTCTTTTGCAAGCTTACGAGCAGCGGCTCTTTCAGCAGCAATATCTCTAGGACGGTACTTTGGAATCTCTAAAGTTTTCCAGTTCATGCTAACCATAGGTTGCACAGTTAATAAAGACCTGCCACCAACAGGATCTCTATCTTTTCCTATATCGTGCTTATCAGAAATTAAACTAAAGACATCGCCTTTCTTAGTATCTACAGCGACGAAGTTATTAACTCCTCCTATTTCTTTTGCAGCAGACACATGGCTACCTTCGATAATTACAAAGTCACCAGGGCCTTCTTTAAATTTAATATTTCTAGAAGTTAAATAGTCTTTAAAATCTTCAGAGCTTATATCATCCGTTTCTTTTATCAGAGGATTCTTCTCTTTTTTATTTCTTTTATTTATAAACTCTACCATTTTAGTTTTAGCACTTTTAGTATTAGATGTCCCTTTACCTAAGATATCTCTAACGGCTGCAAAGCCTACTTGTTTTTCTTGACCTAGTGCCTCTCTTCCTAAACCTTGAGGCCCATCAGGACGTTTAATAACAACACCTGTATTTTCCATATCAATATCTTTCTTACCCTTGCCCCAGACACTTTTAACATGTGCGGATGCAAGATCTTGTATAGCTTCTGGGACACGTAAACCTAGATTGCCTCCGTTAGAAACATCCTCAAAGAGCTGTTTACGTACATCAGCTTCTTTCCAAGAATCAAGAAATTTATATTCATTAGCAAGTGCTACAGGTGATTCTTTACCATCTAAAATTCCTGAATCTTTTTCACGTGACTGCCATCGTATATATCTTGTAGTAAGAGATGAAGCAAACCTAGATTTAGCAGTCACATCTAAATTAAGCTCATCGTCCATCTTTCCAACTGGGACACCTGTTTCTTTTCTAGCTCTGCTTCTCCAAGGAGTAAAGGCATCTAAAGTAGCACTAGGTATTTTTACAATACCATCTTTAGTGAGTATCCATATTTTTCCAAGACCTGTTCTTCCGGTATCATAAAAGCCTTTCTGCTCAGTACGCATACCTTCAGCAACCCTGTTAAACCCTTTTGCAAAAACCTTAGCGGCAGCACCTACACCCAGAACTTGAGTGATAGATTCAATATTTCTAGCTGCTCTAGGGTTTTCTTCCATGAGTTTAATAAGTCCTTTTACAGCCTCTGTATCGCTCACAGCTTCTCCTATGTTTTTAAGGCCCTCATCTATCCCTATTGCTTCAGCACCCCACCAGGCACCGCTACCTACAAGACCTAATAGATCTACAACAGGTGTAGTCAACGTATTGATATGCCCTGCTGCTTGCCACAGGCCTTCTTCTGCTGTGGTGATCTCACCGTTTGCAGCCCTACGCTCTACGTCTTTCCTAGATTCGTACCATTTTTTACCTATGTCTCCAAAATAATCTATAGTTGCATTAATAGATTTACTAACATTGTCACCTAGATAATCACCACCGGCTTCACTCTTAGGAGCGCCATACATGACATTATCATATTTCCTAGCTTTAGGAGAAGGCTTGAAAGTCTTAGTAACTATCTCAGGTATACGAGCCTTGATAACAGGATCAGCACGTTCCCTAGTTTCTAATATTTCTGTTTCTAAATCATCAGAACTAAAGACTTTATGCACGATAGCTACAGCTACGTCATCTGAAAACTCTTTACTATTCTCTGGAAGCTCTATAGGTTCTATTTCTTCTTCTTCACGTTCAGGAATATTAATAGTCTTACCAGCATAGATTTTATCTATGTTTTCAATCTTATTAAGTTTTCTAAGTTCCTCAATTGAAGACCCTGTTTCTTGAGCAATACCAGACAGCGTATCACCTCTTTGAATAACATAGCCACCGCTCCTAAGCGCAGTACGTTTTTCTTCACCGTCTTGATAGAAAGGACTCAAGCCTTGTGCTTTTCTTTCTTCTGCATGTTGTAGTGCTTTCTTAATAATACCTTCAGGTATAGCTTTAGGATTACCCTCAAACTCTATGTTACGCATGGTTTCAATTTCGTCTTTAGTTAAAGTTGGTACAAGAACAGGTATTAATGGCTCATCTTTACCACCGCCTATAGATACTTCTGTCATTGTTTTACCAGTAGCAAGACTTACTATAGGCCCTAAGAAACCTTTTAGAGATTTAGTAGTCCCATCAATACGTTTCATATCATCAGGAACCTTACCACCTTTACCAAACCCCATACGCTGTAAAGGATCTGCAACCATACCACCTTTAACGAACCCCATACGCTGTAAAGGATCTTGACGATCTTCGTTATCTACAAAAGCTGGGCCAGCCTGTAGATCATAAGGACGCCCTGTCATCTTATCTATACGCTGATCAGGTTCTTTAGGCGCTTGAGGAATATCCACTACACCCCCTTTAGCCCTATTAGCTCGACGGTTTTCTTCTTTCTTTCTTTCACTTTCTTTTTTCTGTTGTAGTTGTTTTTCTAAAGGTTGGTATAAACCCGCGTGAGTCATTGCCTCTATCTGTGCGTTTACAGCTTCAATAACACCTTTCTCACCAACAATATTCTCAGTTTTCCGAATAATTTCAAAAGCTTTATTATTACTTAAACTTAGAGGTCTAAAATAACCCTCCCTTATAAAACCAATATCTATTTCAGGAACACCAGCATCTTTAAAATATTGCTCAACTTTATCTGCATTACCTGCCCCATAATAACTAATACCTGCGTTATACTTCCTATATAATTCTTGATAGTTTTTAAATCTTTCTGATTCAGAATTTATATGTTCTTGTAAAAGCTTATCAGCACTCTTAGACCAATCAGGTCTAAAATTAGACACATTTTTATTAGCTGCTGTGAATGTCTTACCAGCATAATAAAGACTTTCTTCCGGTTTAAATGTTGTAAAGTTTAAACCAGTGGTAAGTTTTAAAAATTCTTGAGCACCGTCACGATAAGAGGGTTCGTATACACCGCCATATTTAGGGTAATCAGCAACTGTCAGTCCAACATCAACCATAGACATAACAAAACCTGGTGCTATTTTATCCGCTGTATCCGCAGCAATAGCCAATAATGAATCCGAAAAAGATTGACTACTACTAAAGTACATCTTACCTTTGGAAGACACACCTCTTGGATTCTGTGCTGCATAGGCAAAATCGGTAACTATATCCGTTATCATTGCTTGACTAAAATAAGGTTTTAGAATAGTCTTAGTACCTTCTAATGTAGCATTAAATAAACGCTCATCTAAGTCTTTACCTGTGAGCTTACCGTCTTCCATTTCTCTAACAACTGACATAAAAGGTTCTTTTATTACACTATAAGAATCTATAAACTGAGTATCTAGAGATACAATAGATCCATTTAAAGTTGTAAAAACTTTTGTAGCGTCTTTAGACCAGGGACTTTCAGCTAAAATTTCAGCGCCTTCTTTCTGCTGCTCAGTCCATCCCATTGCCGTAGCACCTGCAATACCCATACCAGACCAAGCGCCTGTAGAAACTGTAAACCCTGCAAGCCTTTTAAGTCCTCTATCACGTAAGACCTTATTACCTGATGTTATTTCCTTACCTGCCCTAGTAAGAATATTAGCACTATTACGCATTATCTCAGCGGGAAAAGATATAAAGTTACCAAAAGGCAACTCTCTAATAGCTTTAATACCTGGAGGAACTCTATCGTAGTTTGGGAAAGTATTTTTAATAATTTCAGCGGCTTCATTTCTCAGTACTTTTTCTGAAGCATTTGGAAAAGCTTCTTTTAATGTTTTTAACTCTTGCTCATAACCATTAATTTTATAAAAGTCATCCACAGCTAGATAGACCTTCTCAGTTCCTCTAGTCGCCTTACCTAACCCTTTACCAACTAAAGCGCGCACTGGGCCTTTCTTTGCTAAGTAAGTTTCTAAAGCACCTACAGCACCTTGTAAGCCGTCATCAAAACCATGATTAATTAATTTTCTAAATTCATTAACTTTTACGTTAGTGTTTATAATACCTAAACCAAGATATTCATTATATTTTGCAACAATAGCATCATCACCTTCTTTTTTAACGCCTGCTAATAAAGTGTGTACAGTATCGGTAGTCCCCCTAAAAGGATTAAGACCGTTAGCTAGAGCAAACTGAGCACCACCCGTCACGTTTCGTACATGAGTAGTCACACTAAATACAGTTTTATTTGCTTGAGATAAACCTTTAAGAACTAAAAATCCATCGTAGTATTTATTACCTGATAGACCAAAGGTTTCCTCTCTTTTTGTAAGCGCATCGTGCATACGAAGCGTAGTATACTTACCATCTAAATTAGAATTAGTTCCTGTAATTTCTTTAAAGTTTTTCCAATCGTCAAACTTTTCAGATGGTGTGGCACCTCTTAAGGGTACATTTTCTTTTGAAAAAATATAGTTTCCTTTCATCCCTAAGTTTTCAAAGGCAGAATAAAACTTCATATTTTCATAAAGCTTTGACGCTTTAGCAACACTAATAACGACAGCTTCAGCAGGGTTTTCAATTTCTCCAAGAAGTTCTCTTACAACTTTAGGCAGTTCTACATCGCCTTTTTTCATTTTTAATATTTTTTTATTTAATTTAGCGACGTTTGTAAAATGGTTAAACGAATCTTTCCACTCAGCACCTAAAATATTTTTAATAGCTGCATCAGCTTTTCCTTGATCACCTTTATAAAGCTGTAAAAAATAATCGTTTGCTTTATTCAATACTTCTGGGCTAGGTACATAATTAGGATCTTCATACTGTCTATATGAACGTCTTAAATAAGCGCCAATATTACCACCAATAGCTTCTTGAACATCCTTAGGTAGAGTTACATTACTAAATTTACCAGATAGCTCATCAATTAATTTTCGAGCAGTATAAGTGTCTTCAGCTAATTGTTTTGGTAAGTTAAACGATTCACCAAAGGCTTTTATTTTTTGTGCTTGTGTTCTAAAATCCTTTAAAAAAGACGTATCAGAATTTAAAGCTTCCATAACTTTTTTAGACATCTCAGCAGAATCAGTACCCGCTGTAACGTCATCTAAAGATCTTTGTAGATTAGCACCTATAAATTCTACACGACCTAACCATTGTCTTTGTTGAATCTCAGCATTTCTAGCAAGGTCAAATCCTCGTTGTGTAAACTGTCCTTTAGCTGTAAAATACTTTTGGATAGTCGGAGACAAGAAGGATTTAGTTTTCCCCCAAGTTGTTGTAGGTAACTCCTGAAACTCTTCCTCTACATTCTTTACACGAATTTCTAAAGGCTTATCCGCTACAAGTTGAATACGTTCTTTAGCATCATCTAATATAGAAGAAGTAACTTTAGAACGCTCTGTAGGTGTTAATTCAGAGATAGGTTTATTAAATAATTTTCTGCTTTGTGCAGCCATAAAGCCTACAGAGCTTACACTTTTACCAATACCATAACCCAAACCAAGAAAAAGAGGCTCTTCTCCTAAGAGTTTAAAGCGTTCCATAGCTACGCTATCATCTTTATCGGCTGAGAGAGCTTGAGCAAAAGCATAGATATTACCGTTATTATAGTTTTCTTTATCACTTAAAAACTCTTCTACCATGTTACCGCTATTATAAGAAGGATTAGAAAGAACCTGTGAAGCTGCTGCCGAAGCACCTACTTTTTTAAGACCTTCAGTAAATATAGTCTTACCTTCACCTAATAATTTTTTAGCACCTTTATAACCTAAGAACCAAGTACCTACCTCAAGGCCCATACCTAGAGTTGTATCAACCCTTTTAATTTTACCTTCAGGGTCTAAGACAATATCGACTACTTCTTCATCCAAACCAGTTGATAAGGCTGTCTTTCTTACAAAGTTATTAAAGACGCTGCTCCCCCATTCTTTTTCAGTAAACTGTGATTGAGCTGCGTCCACAATATCATAGACAAGCTTTGAAGTCCCTACAGGAATACTAAGACCTACCTTAGCCATGTCAGCTTCTTCTGCTTTACTTCTACCACCAGCGACCCAGTTAGCAGCCTCAAGCATTAAACGAGTGCTTACATCAGGCTTAAAAGAACTTCTTTCTTGTGAAGGTTCTTCAGGCTCTTTAGGTTCTTCAGATTTTTCAAGTCTTGAAGTAAAACCTATTGGATAGCCTTGTTTATTTAGCTCATATTCTTCAGGCTCTACAGGTTTTTTAGGCTCTACAGGTTTTTTAAGTCTTGAAGTAAAACCTATTGGATAACCGTATTTATCTAATTCGTATTCTTCACTCATTATTTAAACACCCCCTGTAGTATCGGGCACCCATTTACCACCCTTAAATATTATAGGCTTACCTGTGAGATCTGAACCTGTATCACCTTCTTCCGGTACAGGTCTTTCTAATTTTTCCCCAGCAACGGCTTTTTTAGCTTCTACTAATGCTAGTTGCAGTCGTTCGACTTCATCTATATATCTATTAGTTAGGTCTATGTTTACTTTATCTTTTTCTTTTGTCATATCTCTATCTTTATATGCTCTAGAGGTTGCTATAAATCTTGTATCATTAGTCATTAAGTCAGCCATTAGTTCTTCATCTCTAATTTTTTGAGCTGCTGCGGTAGCTGCTTCTTCTTTAAAATTTTCCAGTTTATTTAAGCCAGTAAAAATCTTTGATAATTTATTACGTTCTTCAATGGTTTTTATATTTGTAATATCAATACCTTCTTTATCTGCTGCGTCAACATAAGCTTCATAGGCTTTAGGAGTAAAATCCTGCTTTGCTCTTGTAGTATAGTTAAACTGACCATTAGCCGACCTTACTAAATCAGCCTCAATTTTAGCTTCTGCTGTAGCCGTTAATGTTTCTGCTTCTGTAGATGTAGTTGATATAGGGTTTCTACCATTTTTCCATTGATCTGAAGTGTTATTATATATAGCTGTTGTTGTGACAAACTTACGATTACCGTCTGTATCTATAAGAGTAGAAGTAGTCGTTAGTTCAAAATCTTCGTTCCAACCTATATCTAATGATTCTTTTTTAGCTAGGCTGGCTGCTGTAGCTGCTTCAAGAAAAGTTTTGCCTTGTTCTCTAGCAACAATATAAGTCAAATAAGCTTCCCCTTCTTTATAAGCAGGAGTTTTTTCATAAGCTTCCTGTGCTCTAGCATCTTGTTTTTCTGTAGAGTCTCTTTGGAATACATCAATAACACGACCCATAGCTGTTTTAGTTCTCATATTTTTTAAAACTTTAGATGAGTCTCCTGTAGCTTCCCAGTTATTGTATAGCTCTTCCTCTATTTTAATTTCTTTTCTTTTAGCAGCTTGTATTTGTGCAGATCTCTCAGCTAGGACGACTTTATAATGACCTGAATCTATTTTTGCTTGACCATATTCAGGGTCATTTAATATCATTTCTCTTTCTGCTTCTTTATCGCCGTCGTTTATAAGCCAAGCATCTTCACCGCCGATATAGTTTGCTCGTTGTTTTTTCTCAGTTTGGAATATATCACCAGCACTTTTAATCTTTCCGGCTTTAACTTTCTGCTGCGTGGCTACTGCACTATTAGCAAAATCCTTATATTTTTCTTCAAAAGGAGACTTTACCATCGAGACAATTTCTTTACCCACAGCACCTATAATAGGCTCTACTAGATAACTTAAATACCTATCTCGCCTAGCTCTTTTTCTTTCGTCTTCTAAGGCTTTTCTTTGAGCGTTAAAGCTTGTCTGCTGGGCAGTACCTAAGATAGAATAATATTCTCCTAAATCCCCTTTAGCCATTATTTTTCTCCTAGCAGTGACCGCTTAGGCGGTGTTACATTTTTTAATTTATTCGCAATCTCAGTAGGGAAATTCTCAGGTTCTTTAGTACCGTCAATCTTTCTAAGACTCTTGTCAAGTACATTTAAATCTTCTGATTTCTCTACTGGATATTCATCAGCATCACCCATAATAGTAAAATCTATATCGGCTGTTTCAGCTAAAGCAGCAATAATATAAGTAAGAGGTTCTGCAAGAAGCAACATCATATCAGGGTTGAAAAGACCTTCTTGAAAGCCTTGAAATATTAAAGGCTTTACAATATCCATAATAGGCACATCATCTAAAAGAGCATCTAGAATACCTTCATATATTTTTTCTTGTGTAAACATTTCAAAGTAATGCTCAAGAGCTGCTTCTACTGTTGTATACTGTGGAGGTCTTTCAAAAGGCATAGGATTATCTGGATCAGAAGTTAAAGACTGTCCAGGTATAGGTCTTTTAAAAGATGTACCTATTTTTCTAAAAGCTTTTTCTGATTCTACTGACATATTAACCCGTCCTCGCCTGTAAGTTCATCGCCCAAGTACCTTGCTCATTAGTAGCTGCCATCATTGGTTGATACATGAAGTTGGCAAAGCTTTGTAAAGGGCTTTGTTGCCTCATAGAATTAGCCAGCATATCGCTATCGTAAGTGTTTTGGGTGCTTGTTGAAATTTGACCATAACCAGAACGTTGCGTTTCATACTCTGGTGTTTCATCACCCATTGCCCATTCATAGCCCTTAGTCACTACAGCCTTTTCTAATATTTTCTCAGGTAGTGCTAAAGCAAAGTTTCCAGCCTTTGTAGGTAAATCATTTACAACATAGTTTTTGAATTTTCCAGGTGCTTCCTGTATATAAGTACCTGCCCTATCAAGAAGGGAAGGTGGTGGTGCCGTTCCTATATCTAATGTAGGTGCAACAAACTCACTTTGACCAGCCGTCTGCATATCAAAAGGTTGACTAGCTGAATCTAAATTTAAATCAACAGGTGTGCTTGCATCTGGTAAAACTGGTTGTTGATTAAGTTCTACACTTGCCTGAGGATCAGGATTCCTTCCAGGAGCTGCGGTAACTGGTGCAGTCGTAGGAGCCATAAGAGCATTAAAGTTTGTACTAATATTAGCACTAGTCCTTCCTAGAACAGACTCAGACCCTGGGCCAAAGAAACTAGTAGGTGCGCTAGTAATAGTAATACCAGGAATCTTATTAACTAAGTATTTAGTTGTATTACCTATAAAGGTTTTAACGCCTTCAGTGATAGTTTTAAAACCTTGACCAATCTTAGTACCAACCGTTATAGCGCCGTCAAGAACAAACTTAGCACTTTGAGCAACGACATTTGAGAAGGTTCCTAAAAATCCAGAAACTGCTTTAGCGCCTCGACCCAACATACTCATGAACGCTCCTAAGCCTGGTATAGGAATAAACATTAGAGCAATCTGCCCCACAATGCCTATCTTGTTCATGAATTTACCAACAGTTTTAAATACTTGCTTGATAGGTTTAAATACTGCTTTAAAACCTTTTTTAACACTCTTCCATATCTTACTGAAAAATCCCATCTATCTTTCTCCTATTAAATTATTTTTAATACTACCGCGTAACACCGCCTACATTTCCGATATTAATAATCGGCGTAGAACCAGTACCAGTTAAATCAGAAACACCTTCGATATCACTTAATAGCTCAAAAAGTCTATTACGCTTTTGGACTACATCATTATTCGTACTTGTCATAAACTCTGCATTTTGTAGAGCTGCATTCAGTACCTGTACTTTACGCTCTATAGTAGACTGCTCTTCTTGGAAATTAAAAGCTGCATCATCTCTTATAGTTTGCCACAGTTGAGCCTGTGTAGACTTATCCATATCAAACTGAAAAGAAGCCGTCTGTTGATTAGCTGCGTTTTGAGCGGCTGTTTCAGCAGTATTAGTATTACGACGCCATGTAGTATTGGATTGTTCAATAGCTTGGGCATTGGCAGCATTCCACTGTTCAGCTTTAAAGTCTTGATCAGAATTAAACTGATCTACTTGAACAATTACTTGAGCATTAAACTTATCAGCCTCTAAAGCATTACCAGAATCTAAAGCAGCTAATCTATTTGTTTCTTGTGCATTAAACTGTTCCATTGCGTTAGTTTGTGACGCATTAAACTGTCCCATATTAGCTGCTAAATTAGCCATAAACTGATTTGTCTGGGCTTCTGATGTAGCATTAAATTGTTTAGAAGCGTTAGAAGCAGCTTGATTAGATAGCAGGGTTTGTTGAGCTGATTGAGCCGTAAGCATATTAGCTTGTTGCTCGTTGCTTAAATTAGCCATGTCCATCGACAAGAAGTTTCTAGCATTTTCAATAGATACTTTAGTAAGCGCATCAGCATTAGCAAGATCCATAGTGGCTAAGGCTGTTGCATTCTGCATAGTTGCTTGCTGCTTATTATCAAAGTTTTTAACAGTCATTGTTTGCATAAACTGACTATTAGAAAGAGCAGCTTGCTGATTAAAATCAAATTGTTTCATGTCCATATTTGAATCAATCTGGGCATTAAACATTGCTGCTTGCTGTTTATTTGAAAGGTTTGCTAAGCCCATTTGTTGTGCAAGCTGTGCATTGATCTGACCAGCAGCCATTTTCTTTTCATAAACTTGAAGTTCAGCAATATTCTGAGCACTCATAGATTCTGAAGCTGCTTGATTCTTTTGTGTTAAATTAGAAAGGCTAATTTTTTCAGCAGTTGAAAGCTTTGCAAGATCTGCATTCTGTCGAAGCTGTTCATTCTGAGACATAACACTAACGTGATTATTTAATTCTTGGAATCTAAAGCGATTAGCCTCACTAAAATTAGCAGTATCCGTTGCTGCTTTTTCTGCGAGATTAGCAAGCTCTATCTGTTGATCGTTTCCAAGATTAACAAGATCCATTTGTTGAGCTAGTTCAGCATTAGATTTTCTAAAGTCTACAAGGACATTAAGATTAGCAAGCCTTGTCTGTTGTTCAGCAGTCATGTTTGCCCGTGAGGTAGTATTCTTCTCACTAAGTTCTGCTAACTCTACTTTTAAATTAGCATCTAGGTTTACTTCTTTCATTCTTTGTTCAAGTTCAGATTTTCTTACATTCCTATCTACAATAGCATTTAATCTAGTAAGCGCAAATTGATTCTCTGCTGTAAAGTTAGCGGTATCTGAAGCTGCTTTGTCTGTAAGCATAGCAAGTTCCATCTGCTGCTCATTGGACATATTAGCCATATCCATCTGCTGTGCAAAACCAGCATCAGTTTTACGGAAGTCTATAAGAGTTTGTAGGTTTGTAAGCCTTGATGTCTGTTCTGCTGTCATTGTATCTTTAGCGGCTGCATTCATCTCAGAAATTCGCTGCATCTCAATTTGTAATGATTGAGATATATTAGCTTTTTCCATATCCTGCTTTAAGTCAGCTTGCCTCATAACCTTAGCTACTTGAGCATTATAAGAAGTTAATTCGGCTTGTTGAGCAGCAGTCATGTTCTGTGATGCAGAAGCATTCAAGTACTGAAGGTTTGCAAGATCACTTTGAGCTTGTACACTTAAAGTAGAGATAGCTGCTTGTTGTTTCTGTGCAGACTCTTGTTGGGCTTTTTGCTGAGCCATCTGTGCATTAGTTAAATTTGTTTGTTGCTTCTGTTCTGAACTAGTGATAACAGCTTGTTGCTTAAAAGAACCTTGTTGTAATTTAATCTCGTTAGCCATCTGAGCTGTCTGAGAAGCTGAAGTTTGAGTATTAGCAAGGTTCTGCATACGTAAAGTCATTGTATTCTGAGCACTTCCAAGATTAGCCTGTTGCTCATTTGAAAGGTTCTGAGCTGCACGTTGCTGGAGAGCCTGTGCGTTGCTCTGAGCCATTGGTAAAGCACTCTGTATGATAGCATTAAAAAGAGCATCACGGCCTACAGTGGAAGCTGAAAGCCCTCTCTGAGCCATCTGCTGTTCAATAGCATCTACTGCTGGCCTAGCCCATGCAGGAGTCTTACCATCTTCCATACCTGCTAAGAGCTGTTCCATCTGTGTAGATACAAGAGCTTCAACAGGAAGAGCAGCTATAGCGGCTATAACCTCTGTAGCAGGTTCATTATCAATAGCAGCCATTACCTTTGCAGGATCTTCTGATATAGCAGCAGTTGTTTCATTAGGAATATTAGCTACTACACTCATCATATCAGCCGCTGCAACGCTACGTGCTGCTCCTGTAACTGCTTGCATAGTGGCAGCTTTCATAGTGGGGATACCACCAATCTGAGCAGCATTACCTTGTGCAGCAGTTCCTGTAATAGCTTCACGGCCTTCGAGATCTATAGAAGGTGCAGTACCTAGTTCCTGTGCAATTCTTTCAGCAGCCACACCTGTCTGAGCTTCTCTTGTTGCAGCTACTTTAAAAGCAGGGACATCTGCAATATCTGTTGGGCCTCCATCGGCTGTAAAGTCAGAGCCATAATAGGCTGCTTGTGCAGGGACTTCACTAGGAGGTATACCAAACCTATCAGAATATTCTTTATTAGCCGCTGTACCTACTTGTAGTTTTCTTTCTACAGCTAGTTTGTATTCTGGTAAAGCTGTAGGGTCAACACCTCTTTCTTTAGCTAATGCTAATAAGGCAGCTTTTTCTTTTTCACCTATAACTATACCATCACGGAGTGTAACTTTAGGGCCTTCTACATCTCCTACAACAAACTTCTCATCTGTTGTTTCCCCTACTGCATAGTCTTTAGCATCTGGTCTTGTAGCAGCAGTAACTTTAGCAGCTTCTTCTTCTTGAGCATCTCGTAGAGCAGCTTCAGCAGGAGTAGTAAGTGTGGCTTTAGCAGCTTCAGCGCCTGGGCCAGTGATAGTACCTTGGGCAGCTTTAGCAGTTGCTGAGCCAGCCATATCCGCAGTATATTCAGATGGTTTAATAGTATCTGGTACAGGAACAGCATCAGCCGCTTTAGCTTCAGTGACCGTTGTAGTTCCAGCAACAACACCATCTGGGCCAGTAATACCTACTCTATCTTCACCTGTCTTTAATTGTTCTATAGAGGCTTTATCAGTTAAGGTATCGGCTGGAATATTGCTTAAAAAATCATCCATGTTTAATTCAGCCATCTTTGCCAGCTCTGCTGGTGTTTTCTCGAATGAGTTACTCCCCATTGTTACGGTATAGTTACCTGTAGTTGGGTCGTAAGTTGTTTTTATATCGCCACTACGACCAGCTACCGTTTGATTAACAGCCTTTAACATCTTATTAGGATCAAAATCACCCTGCATCTTAGTTACTTCGGCTTTAGGAGCTACATAGGCTTTATTAGCTTTATCTAAAGCTGCTCGTCTGCCTTCTATAGTATTATCAACTGGAGGCGGAGTGCCTGGGATAGGGTCTTCTGCTTTGACAACAGTTTCATCTTCAGGTGTAACAACAGTATCTACTTTTGTATTTGGAGCTTGTGCTGAATCTGTAGCGGGAGTATTCCCAGGTGTATTATTTGCATTTTCTCGATCTTCTCTTGTTCCTCCACTACCAAAAGAAGAAAAAGATCCTAACTGTAGATCTGTTGGTTCGCTTGTTTGCATAATTGGCCCCGCCGTCAGAGATATTCCTAGTGAATTAGTTCCTGGAATTTCAGTCACCATAGACTTTTGTAAGTTAGTTAAATTTTGTTGAATTTTTTCTAGTTGTGCTGTGGCTTCTTTATCTTGTCCAGCACTTTCTTGGTATGTTTTTAATAGCTCTTGATACTGCGGAGTTGCTTGTTGTGTCTGAACTACTTTTTCAAAGGCTGCTACTTGGGCTTGAAGTTTTGGAGATCTTTCTTTAGCCTGTTGAGCCTGTCGAGCTTCTTGAGCTTGTTGAGCTTGCTGAGCTAGTTGAGCCTGTAGAGATTGTTGAGCTTCTCCCTTTGAAATCATTCTTGCCCTAGTTTCTACAGGCTCTACAGTTCTTTGTTGCACACCACCTGAACCAAATCCAGCGATGAGAGCTTGGTCAGCAGCACTTAAAGTATAAGCTCTTTCTCCCATATTAGAAGGATTTACAGGACTTTTAATAACTTCTTTTTGTTTTGTAGGGGCCATAAGTATAGGAGCAGGAACCTTCTCAGCGCCTGTAGTTACTTTAGGAGATTTAGCAGCTTGTGCCTGTTGTGCGGCATAAACCTTTTCCATATTAGTAGGCTTTGAAGAAGCTATAGGCTCATTTGGTTTTAAAACTTGTTGGGGTGCTTGAGCTACCCACTGAGTCTCCTTAAGAAGCTTTGAAAGATCTGTAGGCTTTGAAGAAGCTACAGGCTCACTAGGTTTTAAAACTTGTTGGGGTGCTTTAGCCCCTTTCTGAGGCTCCCTACTAATAGGCTCTCCACTTCTTAAGGCTTTACCACCACGTGCTTTTCCTACACGTTCTATAGAAGCTTTTTTCTGCAAAGCTTTTAGAGTCTTACCTATACCTTTATTTTTTTTACTCATACTGTTTACTCTTTATCCTTATTTAAAAACTTTTGAACAGTAGCTGTTTCCCATATTCTTAAACAAGTCCAGATGATAGTAATTAACGCTGCTAAAGGTGGAAGTATCCCAGCTATAGTTCCTACTGTACCGCTAATAGCCAGTACATCTACTATTGTTTTAGTTTCTTCTTGCATAGCTGGGGCTTCCTTTTAAGGTTGTTTAGCCTTACCATTAAGAAAAGCTAGGCTTTCCATGAGCTTGTAAGCCTTTGCCACCCATACATCATCTTTAGGTGTGTCAGTATAGTTAGCAATAATCGATGCAATAGTGACTACAGAAGTCAGTATTACATAGGCATTCAAAACGTACTCCATTACATTCTCCATTTAAGACGCCGTGTAGTCATTGCCTGCGCTGATAGCTGCATTAACTGCGGTGAAGTCCTCAACACCCCAATCTTCTTTAGCTACCATAATCTCAAGGTGCTGAGTGTTACGATCAACACAGTCTTGACGATCTTCAGCAGATTCATCGGACATAGAGTCTCCTGCGATTACATCTGTGATAAGAGCTACGCTGTCACCCATTGCTGAGTAGTCTTGTGCGAGTTGTTCTGTGGTACGGTCTTCCATATTATTTTCCTTCTAAGGTTGTGATACGAGCTGTTAGTTCTTGTATGGCTTTAACAAGTACGGGGATTAGTGCTGCTTCTGCAACTTCCTGAGAACCATCATCTCTATCGTCCCAGAGTCTAAAGCCATCTTTAATGCTTGCATCTGCATCAATTGCTGCTTTGACTTCTTGGGCTATAAAGCCGTGATTGGTGTCAGAGTTTTTAAAGACTTCGGTTGAGTCAGCTTCATAGGCTCTAAAGGTTTCAGGTAGTTCACCTAAAGTCTTGTACTTGAAGGTTCTGGGTCTAAGTGCATTGATAAAGCTAAGACCTGCTGTAGAGTCTACAATGTCTTTCTTATATCGTTCGTCAGATACTGTTGCCCATGTTGTACCGCCGTGAGCTAGTCTACTGTCAGTGCTGTCTTGTCCTAATGTAGTATAACCTCCCTCGCAAGAAAGGTTATAACCAATGCCTACAGCATAAGTAGTGTCGGCGGCTGATGTATGAACAACATGTCCTATTAGCACGTTCTGTGACCCTGTTGTAAGAAGCGTAGTGTAAGCTCCCGCTAGTACTCCAATGGCTATATTGTTGTTCCCAGTAGTAAGGCTTTGTAAGGCTCCTGAACCCATTGCGTGATTAGACCCGCCTGTTGTGTTTGATATTAAAGTGTTAACACCAAGAGCAGTATTTTGTGAGCCTGTGGTGTTTGCGCCTAAAGAAGCATAGCCAACGGCTGTATTGTTAGATGCTGTGGTGTTTGCGTCTAGGGCTAAAGCACCAACAGCAACATTGTTAGCACCAGTGGTGTTTACCAATAAAGCGTTTTTACCGACAGCAACATTGTTTGAAGCTGTAGTATTATAATACATTGCCTGATGACCAAGCCCAACATTACCAGTGCCTGTACTATTATAATATAAAGCACTTGTACCACTAGCTACGTTTTCTGCACCTGTGGTGTTTGTGGTTAAAGCGGCATAACCAACTGCGGTGTTGTTAGATGCTGTGGTGTTAGCGGTTAAAGCACTAGAACCCAGTGCTACGTTTGAAGCGCCTGTGGTGTTTGCGAATAAAGCATAGTAACCCTGTGCCGTATTATTGCTTGCAGTAGTGTTGCTGTATAAAGCATTACGCCCCACGGCACTATTAAGACTGCCTGTGGTATTACTGTGTAAGGTGTTCAGACCAATAGCAGTGTTGTCTGTACCTGTGGTGTTAGTGGCTAAAGAGGAATCACCAACCGCAGTAAGCCTTTCGCCAGTAGTGTTTGCGGTTAAAGCACTTGTGCCAACTGCGGTGTTGTTAGATGCTGTGGTGTTGGCACCTAAAGCACCAAATCCAAAAGCACTGTTACTAGCTGCGGTAGTGTTAGCTGATAAGGCACCAACTCCAAAAGCACTATTATTACTACCGGTAGTATTAGAAGCCAATGCCCCACTACGGTTGCCAGCATAATAAGCGCCAAACGCTGAGTTCGCATTACCTGTCGTATTAGCCCCTAAAACACTTCTACCCACTGCTGAGTTTGCAGTTCCTGTAGTGTTTGCTTGTAACGCATAAGAGCCAAAAGCAGAGTTGTCACCTGCTGTGGTGTTAGCACTTAAAGCATTTACTCCGACTGCCACGTTACTAGCCGCTGTAGTATTTGACCCTAATGCCCCAACACCCACGCCCACGTTCTCAGAGCCTGTTGTATTTGCATCAAGTGCTTCTTTACCAATGGCGGTGTTGTTTGAGCCTGTAGTATTAGCACCTAAAGCTGCGTAGCCTATCGCTGTACTGTTGTTGGAAGAAATGTTAGCGTCTAAGGCATACGCACCCAAGGCAGTGTTTTGTGTGCCTGTGGTGTTAAGCCTTAAAGCGTTAGAACCAACTGCCGTGTTGTTAGAGGCTGTTGTGTTTGTGGTTAGGGCGCCAGTTCCTATGGCTGTGTTGTCAGCGCCTGTGGTGTTCGCATCTAAACTAGCTGAGCCATAAGCTGTGTTAAAAGATGCTGTAGTGTTTGCGGCCAACGAATTAAATCCTGCCGCAGTGTTCTCTGTTCCTGTGGTGTTTGCAGATAAAGCGTTATAGCCCAGCGCCGTATTTGCAGAACCGCTCGATGCGCGTAAAGCCTGATAACCCACCGCTGCACTGGTAGAAGCATTACCAATATAAAGGGCTTCAAAACCCATTGCCACGTTACCAACGCCAGTAGAAACGCTGAACATGGCGCGATATCCAACAGCCGTTTGACCCGATGTTGTTACGGTTGATGAAAGCGCAGTAGCGCCAAGTGCGACATTGTTTGTACCTGTGGTGTTTGCTCCTAAAGCACTTGTACCAACTGCTGTGTTGTTAGATGCTGTAGTGTTAGACAACATTGCATCTTTACCCAAGGCTACGTTACTTTCGCCTGTGGTGTTAGCAAACAAAGCAAAATAACCATTAGCTGTATTGTTAGAAGCAGTCGTATTGCTATACAAAGCACCATATCCAGTTGCTGAGTTATTATCACCAGTAATATTTAGCTGTAATGCAGCAGCGCCAATAGCGGTGTTAGCAACTGCAGTTGTAGTGTTTGTTAAAGTATTGTTACCTAGTGCTACATTAAAATCACCAGTAGTAATCGCAGTACCTGCATTATCGCCTACGACAACATTATAATTACCACCCGCTATAATGCTGTTACCTGCGTTGACACCAAAGCGGACGTTAGAGGTTCCTAGCGTTGGGGTGGATAGTGAGCCGTCTGCTGCTATTCGGAAGCGTTCTGCGGCATTAGCATAAAACAAAAGCGGGAAGTTTCCTAACCCGTACATGTATTGGCCTGTGGCGTTCATTCCAAAGATACCTGTACCAACAGTGTTTGTTGCGTAAAAAGAAGCATCCGCAGAAGAAGCAGAGTTTTGAACCCGAATGATGTTACTGCCTGCTTTTACAACATCTAAAGAATATGCTGGCGAACTAGTACCAATACCCACGTTGCCGCTGGCGGTAATCGCCATCTTCGGGCTATAGCTGCCCGCGCTGGTGTAAAAAGCCAAATCATCAGTAATAGCGCCAACTAAAGGCGAGCGACCTGCTGTTGTATTTCCGTCAGTAAATTCTAAAAAAGAACCAGCAGTAGTGGTCACAATAGAAGCTGGCGTGTCACCTGAAGGCGCACTAACAACAAGCCCATCCATCGTGACGGTTCCTACCACATCAAGGGCGGTTGCAGGCGAACTAGTACCAATACCCAAAGACTCAGCACTTGCGTCCCAGAAGAACTTAGCCGTTGTGCCTGTGTCTTCGTAGAAGCTGATGTTTCCTGATGGATTTACAGACACCCTCTTGGTTTCTACTGGGCCTGTGAATATATTTACATTACCAAGCCCTGACGGATCCAATGATATAATATCAGTATTTCTACTATCCGCAGAAACTCGCATACCTGTGTAGTAAGTGGTAGAATAGGATGAGCCTACTTTATGTGTAGAGCCACTAGCCCACGCTAACGCTACATCCCCATTACCATCAACAGTCAACCCATCAGCCGTGACTGTGCCAGTGACGTCTATGCCTGTGGCGGTGGTGGCTAGTTTGGCGGCATTGTCGTAGTAAGCCGTTACTGCGCCATTAGCAACAAACGTAGCCATGATTTCATTATTTGCAGCATTATTAATACGAGTAGAGTCACTTTGAATGTCAATGAAAGAACCATTAGACTTAATATTTAGGTTACCAGTCCCTGCATCTTCTATATAGCTATTAGAACCATCATGATAGAGTTTTAAGTCATCACCATCACCAAAAGTAGCAACGTCATTATCACCCAGTGCTATGCCGCCGTTTGCTGCGATTTCTCCACTAAACGCACCAGTAGTAAAGCTACCAGCCGCAGCCGTAGTGCCGCCGATGACCGTGCCGTTGATGGTGCCTGCGTTGATGTCTGCTGTGGTGGCTACAAGGGATGCTATAGTCCCCAACGAGGTCACATTAGGCTGTGCTGCTGTTTGTAGAGTTCCTGTCATAGCAGTAATAGTCACGGCAGCAATTGTACCGCCTTCAACCTTATCACCACTTATTTGATTGTCAGCTAAAGTTAGTGTGCCTGCTGAGACATCAAGAGTTTTAGCGGCTCCTACAGTGATGTTAGCCCCATCAACAGTACCGCCATCAATATCTGGTGTGGTTACAATAGGTGAAGTAAGTGTTTTATTTGTAAGGGTCTGTGTACCTGTCAACGTAGTTACAGTACTATCAATATTATGCGTCACAACGCCTGTAGTAACTACACTTGTAATGCCTGTGCCGCCTGTAAAGGTAATAGTCTCTGAATCTAAGTCAATAGAATCTGTGCCAGTATCGCCAACAATATCTAAATCTTGAGCAGTGACTTGAGCATCTATATAAGCTTTTACACTTTGCTGAGTTACAAGAGCAGTGGCACTATTAGAAACAAGATCATCTTCATCGAGAATGGTAGTAACTGTTGCGCCACTAGTCAGTATCAAGCTATCAATATTAGCAGTACCGTCAATGAAGATATCTTTAAACTGTAAAGAGGCGGTGCCTAGATCAATATCATTAGTTGTTACAGGGACTATACCGCCATCTTGAATCCTAACCTGTTCTACAGGACTTCCACCAACCTCTACAAAGACACCCCAACGATTATTAGTGCTATCAACTACAATCTTGTTTAAAAAGTCTATGTCACCAATCTGCGGAATGTTACCGCCTTGACCAGTAGTACCATCGTGCTTGTGTCCAGTAGAGCTGTCACTGCTTGCAGAGTATGAAAAAGCATTTACTACTTGGTTAAATTCGTTGTTAAATAAAGATGCTGTGATTGTATCCCCATCAGCAAATGAACTTTGTCGTGTATAATTCTGAGCCATTAATTTATCTCCTGCCTGAAGGCATGTAATCTATATAAATACCATTCACAGCGTATGATGGTTTTTGATCGTCACTTGAAATTCTAAAGCTACAGGTATTTCCAGAGCCTTCTAATGTAATACGTTCCATAGGATCACTAGTTGCTCCAAAAGTTATAGCAGCAAATACTGCTGTTCCGAAGATAGCAGGTAGTGAAATAGTTGTTACATCGAAAGGTTCTGGTTGAGGGATACTGGGGTCTTCGTAGTCATACCTAACCCTAAAGGTAGGAACTACTGCGCCTTCTGGACTAAAAGAAACTCTGGCATATTTTAAAGTCTTTCTAGTTCCGACATCACCAAAGTCAAAGTCAGGGGTTTGGTATACTGCTGAAATATTAGTAGCTTCTCCTGCATTGTAAAAAGAAGTACCTGCTATATGATTATAAATATAACCATCTTTATCACCGTGATATACCTGCTCTACTCCATCTGCGTCTAAGTCAGAAATAATACCTAGTGCTTGTATGCCTAGAGTCTCTGACCATGCAAAACCATCAGATGTTAAAGTGCCTACAATACCTTTAGAGATTGAAGGGCTTTCAGTATTAGTGCTATAAAATAATCTGTACTGCGACTTACTTCTTAAGACTGCGCTGGTGATAATAAAACCAGAGTTAGCTGCTACATCTTTTAAGATTTCCTGTATCTGCCTACTAACAGAGCTTAATTCAACATCACCAATTCTAGCTGTACCTGCGATAGTACGTATACCATCAGGAGCAAGGAATAAAATATCACCACCAACTTCTTGTATACTGCCATGAGATAAACAGCCTACGTTAGTTGTAATGGGTGTTACTGCTATATTAGCAGCATCGTTAATGTTAGAAAGCTTATGAATACTGTTTTTACAGAAGACAATTAAATCTCCTCGAAAGCTTGCTAGTCCTACAACACCATCAGAAATTACTACGCTCCCTGATCCTGCGCCAGTAAAGCTATCAATGTCATTAGTACGACTATAATAAATAGTATTTTTAGATGTTGCATCGCCTGCTACTACAAGGTGCTTATCGTGTATTACTGCGAATGCTGGGCCTATAGTTCCACTGACTGTAATTTCTTTAGCAAAGAAAGTCCTAGAAGTTAAGCCGCCTGTACCTGTCATTTGAAATAAGAAGGGTTCGTTGACTCCATCACAGATTATAATCTCTCCGTAATCTGAAGTACCTTCGTAAATAGCAAAAGTACAACGTCCTTGACTAGTTCTAGCAGCCGCTGAACGACCCATAAAGGTTGTATAGTCGTCACCGCCAGCATCAACAGCAGCCTTATTTAACTGAAGCCAAGCATCTTCACCGTTGATACTAAAAAATATATCTGTGCCTGAACAAACAATAACGCCATCAGCGTATACAGCCATGCCTAAGACTGCTTCCCCACTATTTGGTTTTGTATCTCCGAAAGGTGTAAAGCCATCAATGCGTCTATAACCACCATCAGGATCTACTTCAAAGTTACGTAGTCTTGTAGCAAGACCTGGATTCTGAAGCATCTCAAGCTGGTTTAGATTGACGTTTAAACCACCTTTACAGGCATATCCCCACGGTTGTGACATTAAATAAATCTCACTCTATCGTCTTTAAAGTAATCAGGAGTAGGTGCCATCAGCCTAAGTTTCATAAGCTTTACACCATGCTTGTAATCATCTAGAGCAAAAGAAGCTGCTTGAGGATTCTCTTTAAATTGGTGGATGTAATATCGAGCACGTGCAAGAAGTACTGTTTTAAAGACATCAGGGAATATGATGTTATCAGAGTACTCTACAAGCTCTGTAGGGGCTTCAAAAGCAAAGAACCATATCTTATAAGCTTTATCAGGAATAGGGCTTAGACCAAAGCTACGACCATCCATGCTTCGGATAATACGAGTAGGTACACCATAATTAGCGGTGTCGGCTTCGTCTAAGTTTTGTTGCAGTCTAAAATAATCTTTCCATTCTTCGATGGTTGTAAAGCGTAAGTTATTTGCTACATAAGGAGCTACTTCTCCATCAACACCTACAGTGGTTAGAAGGAAGTTTTCCCAATCAACATCACCGTAGTCTGTAGTAATGTCAGCACTGCCTGCTTTTATAAGATACCAACGTGTGCCTACAACAGCGTCTACAACGACATTGCCGTACATAGGATTAGTAGTACCGCTGATAGCTGTAGAAAGAAAAGGCCACTTAGGTTCCTCTAAAACAATATCTAAATAAGCTTTATTAACAGAATCTTTTATATGCTGCTGAATACCTTTAGCATTTGTAAAAGTAGAAGCTGTTAAAGAAACCTCATTAAGTTCCCTTATCAGCTCATTCGTTAATGAAAGATAATTAGTAGCCATAACTTTTCATCCGTTGATCACTAGCATATTTATAACATTGTTTTTCTTGAGAGTTATCGAAACGATTCTCAAGTTCTTTAATAGAAGAATAGGTCTTAGTACCGTCTGGCACTTTCTTTTCTTGTTCTACTTCCATTTCAAACATCATCATCATCATATCAATCTTGCTCCATTGAAAAAGTTTTACTCTTAGCACGGGCTGATTCAATCTCACTATCAGGCTCAGGAGACTTATTGAAAATCTTATCAAAGTTTTCCTTGTACTTAGCCATGTCCATGTTCTTACGGAAAGTACTACCTTTACCTGCAAAAGTCTTTCTAAAGTATACTGGTTTATTATCTGAACCTATTTGTGGCATTGTAATTTCCTTTTAAAAAGAAAGGGGGCTTTTACACCCCCAAACTCATTTAGTCAACGGTAAAGAAAGCAGATACCAGAGCTTCTGGTCGCAGTACTTTAGCACCATAAACATGCAAGCCACGAACGATGTCGCCAAAGCTGCTTGGGTCACGAATGACTTCAGTGCTGGTAATCGTTTGAGCAGTTGCAGTAGATGACATGTGACCAGCCAAACACTTACCAGTAGCGGTAGCAGTAGCAGCAATGTTATTGGTCTTGTACATGTTGAAGCCACGAAGCTTACCGGAAGATACCAAACCATTACGGATTGAACCTTGACCAGCATTATAATCCACTGAAAGCAGTTTAGAGCTTGACTGTGAAAGAGCTTCGTAGAAATCAGGTGAACCTACAAACCACCGACCTTCTTCAGGAATGTTCTGCTGGTCAAGAAGACGAGCCATACGAGCCATTACATCAAGAGGATCAGCAACATCAATCAAGTCGATAGAAGCTGTAGTTTCATTTACACCAGCAGTACCAACGGAAGCATCAGCACCAATGATATGGTCTGGGCTTGAAGAGGATACGCCAGCAAACATAGTTGCCAACACACCAGCATCAAAAGCATCACGCAGGGCGTAAGCAGCAGACGAGGTAGCAACATCACGGAAGTTAACGTGAGACATATTTGTTTCAATATCATCAACGATGAACTTGAAAGCGTTTGCAATATCAACGATCAAGGTTACTTCTTGGTCAGTCAAAGCAGTCTTAGTTACATCAGCGCCACGCTCATACTGATAAACAGTAATTGTAGGCTCTTTAATGATCCGTACACTGTCACCAAAAGCAGCAATCTCGCCTGCATAGTCAGTGTTAGTAATAGCTTCTACTACAGAAGCCTTACGGAAGAAGTTAAGTACTTGCTTAGAATATACTTTGGGCAGGAAAAAGGAATTAGTTTGTCCTGATACTGAGTTACCAAAGTTACCGTTTGTGTCTGTGCTTTGTTCAAAATACTGATCTGATTGGTTATAAGCCATATTGTATTACTCCAATAAAAGATAAAGTTATTTCACTACTCTGCCTTCTATCATAGCTTGACGAATTGCATCTTCATGCTTATCAAACTGATCCAGAGACATCTTAGCGATTTCTGTTTCAGTCCAAATCTTTTGCTGGCCTGGGTCTACTCTTGTTGTTTTTGTAGATACCATATCAGCGGCTGAACTCCTAGATTTAGACCGCTGTCCTTTCCCAGTTTCTAACTTATAAATATCAATAGCCTTAGAAGCTAAAGAAGCATCATCTGGATTATTATATACCCAGTCCTGAATTTGACTTGGTTGTTGCTTAGCCCACGCATGGAAGTTGTCATCACCCCTAATGTCTTCAAAATCAGGATGACGGCTCTTCAATGAGTTCTCAGCTTCTCTTCGCATAATCTCAGCTTCTCGCTGTTGTATGGAAGATAACTGTTGGCGTAAGCCTTGAACCTGTTCTTCACTACGCATGTGAGCAACAGTTTCTACAGTGTCGTACAAGTCAGGATAACTCTCTCTAAACTTTGCAAGGTCTTCAGTGTTCTTAGGGGTGCGGTATTCTTGTTGAGCTTGAACCCGTGACTCAGCTAATAGTTGCTGTTCTCTTTGTTTAAATTCAGAAAGCTTATGATCATAATGTTTCTTTAAATCATCGTATCGTTTTTTATAGTTTGAAGGTGTTTCATCAGATTGTTTCTCAGGGGCCTTTCGGGTAGCCTGTTCACTCTCTGAATCTTCGAGGTATAAACTATCGGCACTATTTCTATGAGGAGCATCTGGCGTATGCCATTCTTTCTTCATATTGTAGGGGTTGGATTGTTTTTCCTCGACTGCTGGGTTAGACATGTTACTCTCCTTTTACGGGGCTTGGTTTTCAAGGTAGCCAAATCAAAACGTCTTCTGAAGAATTGGGGCTTGCACTACAAGGTAGCCGTATATATATATATATATTATTTTCTAGTAAGTCTTTACACTGGGCATTCGATTAGCACCCATCATGGTCTTCTTGATTTCATCGTCTTGAAGATCATCAGGTTTGCTTAGAAGCCCACCACTAGCCTTACGTGTCATTAGACCACCGTCATATGCTTTCTCAGCTTCGTCCATCATTGTTTGAAGCTCATCAGCACCGATTTGATCAGTGGCTTTCTTAGTCATAACAAACTCACCGTCAGATAGTCTGGCGGGTATAGAGTCTGATACACCTGTTCCAGGGCCTTCAACTTCTCCGGCCCCAGAGAATTCGGAAGCAGCTAGAAACACCTTGTCTATAATAGCACTAAGCTGTTCATCTCCTTCCAAAACTTTCATAAGATACTCTTGTTCAGTATCATCTAAAGATCCTGCAATTACAGAACCCATATAATCTTCTTGCATTTCATCGTCAGGCTTCTGAGACTCTTCGGCTTCTGCCATCTCATCTTCAGGGATATTAGGATAGGTATCTTCAGGAACTCCTTCCATCTCTGGAGGAACCATCAATGATCCACCTTCAGCTTTCTGAGTACGTATGCCTTCTTTATAGACAGCTCTCTTTACTTCTTCACTTACGTTTTGAGTACTCTCTTGGAAACGCTTATCAATTCTTTTTATTTCTTCGTTAGTTTTAGCCTTTGCTCTTTCTTCTTGATGACTCTTTGCCATCATACGAAAACCATCTATCTCTTCATTGTTCTCTTCCATAACCTGTCCCCTTTATTTATATTATTCAGAACGCTCAATGCACTCTCGAACTGTCTCTTTAAGCTGTAGTAACCTAACCAGAGAATTCACCTTCCCCTGGCTGCGGTACAGCTCCAGTTCCGATGTTGCCACCGCCAGTACCTGTAGCTCCAAGGTCTTGAGGTTGTTGAGGTGCTCCTTCAGGGCCTCCCATAGCTCCCTGTTGTTCACCAGTGGGGCCAGCTTGCGGGCTAGTTGCTTTTCCAGCATTGTTTTGCATCCCTATAATTTGAGCCATGAGTGCTGCTTCTTCAGGATCATTGATAAGTTCATCAGGATCAAGATCAAGACTGTAAGCTAGTTCACTAATAAGCTTGTTCATTTTAATGAAAGGTGCAATAGCTGGGTTCTGAGCAGTTTGAAGGAACATAGTAAGCCTTTGGCTTCGTACTTCTTTCTGCATAAGGCTATTAGTACCAGTTGCTTTTACTTCTAAATCACCTTTAATACCTAGCTGAGTCTCTAAGAACTGCATGTTCCATTGGAAATAAGACTCGCCCATAGGCTTAAGAAGGAAATCATCGAGGTTCTTAATAACAGTTTTAATGTTGAGTGAAGCTGCACCTAGAAGCATTGACATGCCTGATGCAGTTCTTGTCATGCTCTGAACGCCTGTTTGACCATGCGAATAGCTAGGAATACCTGTCTGTTCGTCTGCAAGCTGCCTGAACTTATCAAACATTTGAAGGTTTTCTTGTGTGGTATTGGGGAACTTAATGCCGTTAATAGCTTGTCCAGGCATACCAGCTTGACGCCTAAAGATCTTACCTGGATATATTTCCATAGATTGACCGCCTACAAGGGAAGTCTCATCTACATCAAATACAACTGAACCACTCAAGGCAAGGTTATCAATAGCCATACGTGCATGACCATTCATAATCTTTTGTGAGTCATCCATGTTCTCTGCAACGCCAATGCCAAAGAAGCTATAGGGGTTACGCTCATAAGGAAAAGAATGATAAGGTAATCTAAAAGGTGTAAAAGGATTTATGACTGAACGCAACATCTTACCGTTACATATCCAAGCATTGATTTGTACTTCATCTAAGTTATCAATCTCGTCTGGAATATCCATACCTACTTGACGAGCATACTCAGCATCCATAACACCCCAGTACTCTAGAACTTCAAACTGTTCTGAGCCATTAGCTTCTGTACGCTGATCGTCTTTAAGGGCAGTCTCGTAGTCTTTCTCAACATAGTCAGGGCCAATCTCTAAGGCTTCTCTAATAGCATCTTTATCAAAGTAAGGGAGCTTAGCTAATGAACGAAGCTGTGTTCTATTCATCTTATGACGATGAAAGATGTATTCGCATTCTGCAATATTAGTAGCGTTGGGGTCTGGAAAGAAATCCCAGATGCTTACGAACTCAATGCGTGGAACACGAACGACAAGAGGATTATAAGAACGATTTCCATCTGTATCTTCTTCCCATCTATTAAGTGTCTTTGAAAAGTTAAAAGGGCCTTTGATAATTCCTGTCCCAAAGAGAGAAGCTTCAAAGAGAGAGTTTCTAATTTCACTTGAGCCATTAGATTCTTCAATCTGATCATGTATTAACTTCTCCAT
>FLOH01001024.1_pt1 | contig 46931 bp, 59 predicted proteins | sample 756751 | NCBI WGS metagenome assembly FLOH01 (sample SAMEA4026879, study PRJEB14308) | marine metagenome | biome: coastal water; material: water | depth 74 m | reverse complement strand
AGGTGCGATCACCATCAGCACCGGCACGAACATCGGCAGCGGGGAGACGATTTCCTTCACGGTCCCTGTGAACGTAGGCGGCACAGGCGGTGCACAGGTTGTGACCGCAGCTAACGCTCCCGCAGTAGCTAGCGAGTTCACCAACCTTGGCACGGACGTACAGATCGCCACCAGCCTTGTGGCAGCTATCAACGCAACCATCACTGGCGTCACCGCTAGCAACGTAGGTGGTGGCAGCGCCGTTGTGACGGTCAAGTGCGACATGCCGGGTACCGCAGGTAACAGCACCGTCTTTGACTTCAATGGACCCGATGGCCTGACCCCCACCGCCCTCACCAACTTCACAGGCGGCATCAACAAGCCCAACAAGCCCCTAACTGGTGCGACCCTCCAGGTGCAGAACAAGATCTGGCGGCACGGTTGCGTAGACAGCTTAGAAGCCTCCTGGTTGGACGATGAACTGGCAGACGTCGTTATCGACAGCGAAAGCACCAAGCGGGTACAGATTCAGTGGCGCTTCGACACAACGTCCGCATCAGGCACGGTCAACTACAAGACACAGCCCGATGGGTTCAGCAACGCCAACATGCTCGGTAGGGGGTCGCAGGCCAGTGGTGTCGCCACCTACCCTTTCGTCCCCGCTGACGGCACGACCGTGAGCGCCAACAGCAGCGCTGTAGCCTATGGCAAAGTCGATCCGGGTCTATGGGTAGCTGGCAACGGCACAGCGGCGGCAGCAACGGCCCTGGGCACCGTAGACGGGTTCGTTTACGCCATCCCAGTCTGCATGGCCTTCCGTCACAACGATGCTGAATCCGGTGGCCTGGCCCCTGGTGGTGAAGGCTTCGATCCAGTCAATAACACCAATGGTGCCCTGTTGAGTACCCACGCCAACAACTGGAACAACCTCCAGATTGGCTACACGGTGCCGTCCCAGGAATCCGACCGCCCCGATGGGCAGCTTGCAGACTGGATCACCACCAACCAGATCCTAGACCTACGTCGCCATGTGCTACCTACAGGCACCAGCATGCAGGCTGAGGTCGCACACCAAATGCAGTGCCTGCTAGATGGCAGCCTGCAAACGTGGGCAGTGGACGGGGCAGACCGAGCCACCCTTGGTGGTAGCTCAGGGCACGTCAGCCGACAGCATCTTGTGTGTAATGAAATCGGCCGTGAGACCGCCAATGGTGGTGATGGTGTCACAAGTGGGGACACCAACCGTGGCCAGACAGTCCGCAACTTCGATCATATCGCCCGTAGGTTCAGTGCATCCCCTACAGTGGAGAGGGTAGTCCTAGCTTTGACCCCACGGGACATCACGGTAGCCAGTGGTCTCTATGTGGTCCACACGGCGGGCCAGCTCAACTGGCATGATGCCGACGTTATTCATATCAATCTAGGTGACTTGCCCGCCACTAGCAACAAGACGTGGCTGCCTGCCAATGAAACCGTGGCAGGGCTTGACGTTGCCGACGTGCTGCCTCCTGGCACGAAGGTCACTGACGTGCTGCTCCTATGGCACGATGAGGGCAACAGCGGCGGTGCTGTGAGTCAGCTCGTGCAGGCGGAGACGATCAAGGGGATCGGTACGGAGCACATCCAGATTGCCCTGGACTTCAATGACACTCTGGTTGATGCAGGTCGTACAGACCTAGGCGCGGCTCATGTGGTAGTAGGCACAGGTGGTACCGACCTAGGTAGCCCCCGCCGCATCTTCATTGAGCTAGAAGTGACCTACCCACCAGGTATGGGCTTGACAGACACTCCAGACTTGACCTTGGCACCGGATACAACCGCCTGGCCCTACGGTGCAGTGGTCGAGAACAACGGCCCCATTCTCGGTGGTGGCACTCAACGCCCAGTGGATATGCAGACGCCTTTGGCACCAGCTTTCCGTACAGGTGCCCGTGAGGTGATGCTTGAGTATGCGGTGAACAGCGATGTTCTAGGCACCAAGATCTCCGATACCTTCGTCAGCACCAATGCGAACACCATCTACCCATTGCACAGGCTGTATGGCGTTGCTGCGGGTAGCAACGTGGTCGTGACGGAAACTGAGACGGCAGCGGCCAAGGCGGTGAATGAGGGCCTGACTGAGTTCGGTAGCAGTAGCCGCAAGCTCATCACTAGTGCCGCTCTGGCGCAGGCACAGACTCAGGTGACGGTGCAATACTATGCCCAGGATGCCATCCCCAACTACGGTGCAGGTGCCGGGTACCAGGTGAGTGTCTATTACAAGACGACAGCCCCACAGACCGCTGGAGTGATGGCCGGATCAATGGTCGGCACCTTGCCAAGTGTACTGGCCCTAGAACCCCTGGCCATGGCAAGCAGCTTGTGGAGTGGCCAGCAGGGCGTAGGCAGTGACAGCCTCCCCTACCCATACACGAACCCACTGGATCAGATCGCCACCAACCCAGGATCGATGGGCAGCCCTCCATTTGATTGGTACTTCAACTGCACTGCGATGGTGGCGTTGGAAGACTTCGACATCAACACGGGGCTCCTCGCCCTGCATCCAGGTGTGCAGGGTGATGCCAGTGCAAACATCACTCTTGGTGACGGCATTACGGCACCTACTAGGGACACGGAGTTCCGTGCCTATTACAGTGGCGTTGCTACTAGCACCTATAGGCCGACCGTCATTGCACAGCCCTTGTATGGGGCGGCACGGCACAAGGCGTTCTTCCCCTTCCTAGCCCGCGTGGCAGCAACCCCCGCCACGGGCACGTTGTATAGGGCGGGTGAGGTAGTGTTGGTGGTGCTGAGTCGTGTAGGCGAACTAGACACAGAGAACTCGATCAAGTTCCTGGATGCTGACAACCGCACAGCGGCGGCGGTGTACAGGACCCGTGGAATGCACTTGACGGTAGGTAGGGAATAATGCCACGCAACACTGATCCAGTAGTCATCGTCACCGGCAAAGGTGGTAGCAAGGAGCCAAAAGACTTCGCTACTGGGCTTGCTGCACACCTAGACCCCACAAGCTACATCCGTAAGGTGGGCGACACGATGTCGGGCAAGCTCGATATCGACGTGACCCCTACGGGCAACCCCACTACCCAGACGAACAACAATGCACTAGAGGCCACAGGGCACGGCACCGGGTCAGGTGTCGTCGGCACCGGTGGCATTACAGACGGCAACGGTGTTGAAGGGTACGCCGGTGGTGGTACCGGCATTGGTGTACTTGGTAATGGTGCCGACACAGGTGCTGGTGTTTCGGGTATTGGTGGGGCCGTCGACGGCAACGGCGTGATTGGTGCAGCCTTTGGCACTGGGGCGGGTGTTGTCGGTACAGGCGGCGGTACTAGTGGCATCGGTGTTGACGGTATCGGTGGACCTCCTGATGGCATTGGTGTACGCGGGCAAGGCGATGGCACTGGACGTGGCGGCGAGTTCTTTGGTGGGGGTACCGGTGCCGATGGTGTGCTGGGATCTGGTGCTGTCAAGGGTGCCGGTGTTTACGGCAATGGCGGTTCGACAGCACCAACAGCCGCTACCGAAAGCGTTGGAGTGCTTGCAGAGGGTGGCTCAGCGGGTGGCCATGGGCTCTATGCGGGGGCGGTTGCGGGCAACTCTAGTGGTGCCGTTGGTCAAGGCTTTGGCAGCGGCACAGGTGTAGATGGCACAGGTGGTTCTACCGCTGGCGCCATTGGTGTTGTCGGTAGTGGTGGTAGCAGCGGTGGTGCAGGCATCTCAGGCACAGGTCGTGGGACCTATCCAGGTGTCATCGGTCTTGGCGGCAACACAGCGGATAACACCACTGGATATGCCGTACAGGGCACCGCTGGGGCGGCTAGCAAGGCAGCAGGTGGCTTCTTCTCAGGTGGTGGGGCCGTCCCTACGGCGGCCACCCATAGTGCGGGCGTGATTGCCTTCGGTGGCGCAGCGGGTGGCACTGGTCTCATCGCTACTGCACAGGCGAACAACGATGCGGGGATTGCCGCCACCGGTCACGGCACTGGCACGGGTGTTGAAGGCGATGGTGGCGGCTCAGATGGTACGGGTGTTTATGGCACAGGTGGTGCCACCAATGGCATCGGTGTCCAAGGTCTTGGTACAGGCACAGGTACGGGCGTATTTGGCAGTGGCGGTGCTACTGATGGCATCGGTGTGGATGGCCAAGGCTTGGGTGCAGGTCAGGGCGTTAGGGGCACTGGCGGTGCTACCGATGGTGTGGGCGTCACTGGCCAGGGCGTTGCCGATGGTGTGGGCGTCACTAGCATTGGTGGCAATTCAGCAGCAGCCAGCGATAGCGATGCGGTTGGTGCTGGTCTACATAGCCAGGGGGGTTCTGGCGGTGCCGTGGGTGCCAATGTTGAAGGTACAGGTGCTCGCACAGGTTTGTATGCACTTGGTGGTCCTACCAACGGTGTTGGTGCCACAGCACAGGGCCAAGGCAGCGGCTTTGGTGCATATGGGATCGGTGGCCCTACCGACGGTGTTGGTGGCGGCTTCATTGGTGGCGGCAACGGGCAGGGTCTAAAGGCTTGGGGCTCCGGCACGGCGGACTCCGCCATCAGGGCCTATGGCACAGATGACAACATTGGTGTGTGGGGCACTGCTACTGATGATGGCATTGGTGTACAGGGCGGCGATGGTGCCCTAGAGGCTGCCACAAGTGGCGGCCTCGCTATCGATGTTGTGTCCGACAAAGCAAACTTCACGATGACTGGCGGCAGTGCTGTCGATGATTACTACAATGGTTGGTTGTGTTTGTTCAATGATGGTGCGGCCATCAATGAAGTACGAACGATCATCGATTACACGGGGGCCACCAAGTCGGTCACCCTGAGTAGTGAGACCACGGGGCTGATGGCCAACGGGGACTTCTGCACCCTGTATCACGCAGGTCATGGACTGAAGGGTCGCGGCAGCTATGCTGACACCGCCAATTCCGCCAGCCACGTGAACTTCGATAGCAGTACAGGTGTTGTAGGTTGGGGCCAAGATGGTGGGCATGGCGGGCACTTTGTTGGGGGCATTCTCAATGGTGATACCGCTAACCCTGGCTGCCGTATGGGCTTTGGCGTTGTTGGTGAGGGTGCCTTCGGTGGGGTGTTTGGCAAGGGCGGCACTGGCGGCACAAACAACCCTGGCTTGTACGGCATCGGCGTACCTGGGGCGGTCTTTGAGGGGGCAGGGGCGGCTAGCGCCATGCGACTCGTGCCCTCCGGACAGCCATCCACGGCACCTGCCAAAGGCGACATGTATGTGGCCAATAGTGGCACTTATGACGGTGTGCCCCACTTCTATGACGGCAGCACATGGCGTTCCATCCTTGGCCCGTTCCAGCGTGAGCTAGTCATGGACGCTGCACAGGGTGCGGCGGTCGATGGGGGAACAGGCACAAGGGCCATCGATCCTGAGATCCGTTGGGACACCACCGATGCGATTCGAATGACCTATGCACAGATCACAGCGACAGGCGACGACCAGCCTTTCAACTACTACTACGGATTCACGCTCCCTCCTGGGTTTGTAGACTGGGATGCAACATCCGGCGTACAGCTTCGGATCAAGGGCAGTGATGTCGCTTGTGACTGGTCCATCGTGGTCTATAAGAATTCAACAGCGGTAGCCATTTACAGCCCAGCATGGGTGGCCTTGGGCAGCACCGATGTGCAGTACCTGGATGTGACGAAGACCGAATTGGAAACGGGTGCGACCACATGGATTGCTGGAGACAAGATATCCATCTTAGCCCAGGTCCGTAGTCAAAGTGCCGGTGAAGGCGGCGGTACTGGTGACGTACTACGCCACTATGGCTGCCGTCTCCTGTACACAGAAAGGAACACGTACTAATGCGTATTTTCATCAACACCAGTGACAATGCCATCACGCATGCCCTCCCTGCCACCAACGCTGTAGGGGAGACCGTCACGGTCAACGGGCAATGGTTCCTCAATGCACCTACAGGCCAGCACCAGGAAATCACTGCTAGTGACTACATCCTCAATGCTGGGGTAGTGGACGCAGGCAGCCTAGTCACCAAGGTGTTCACGGCACAACTTGATGCCTTCCCCATGTACAGCTTCAACCAGGCTAGTGCCCTGTGCAGCGCGGCGGACGTGGATGCGATCGATGGAACGGGCACGGTCACCACCTTGCCCGCACCGTTCAACGGCAATACTTACAGCCCCCGCTACCAAAGTGGGGACGCTACCAACGGCACTGTAGGTGGCGGCACAGCCTTGCTGCCCGTGAATACGGTGCCGGCCACAGATGCGGTGGGGATGATCCAAACGGACACCATCAACATCGCTGGTGACGTCGCCGCTGGTGTGGATACCGTGGCCTGCTATTGGGATATCTGGTCGTGCAGCACGTCTCAGGACATCCGGGGCACGGGTCAAGGCCCCCATGCGGCGGTGAACACCCCCGCGTTGAAGACATGGACACGGCTAGACCCAGACCTCGCCACCTTCTACTGCTTTGTCAGTGTTGATGGCGGTACGACATACACAAGGGCTAGCCATATGGTCCCCACGATTGTGCCAGCACTAGGCACAGACCTGCGCCTGTGTTTTGTGAATAACAGTGCCACGAAGGTCTATCTGAACGCTTACAGCGTGATGTACTAGACGACCCAACGATGATTGCTTGTCCCCATAGGGGAAGACACTAAGCGGAGACTGAACGATGGCAAAGAATCTCGGAACGGGTGTCTCAAGGACTCTTGATGCGGCTACCCGTCAATTTATCGGCGTAGTGTTCCAGGAAGGGAAACCACCATTGGACTCGGAGTTCAATCTTCAAGATGACATCCATACGGAGATCGTCAGGTCGCTGGTCAAGGCTCAGATGCCAAGTGGTTGGCTGATGGACCCTATGCGGGCCAAGGACGACTACCAGACCAACAAGCTGTACAGCAACCTGTTCAAGCTAGGTAAGACGCAGGCAGGTAATACCGCCCCCGTCATGTGGGCCGTTGTGAACGGCTGGATGGTGCCTATCGCAGGTACCAACGTCAGCACCGAAGGGGACATGACCAACGTGGTCAAGCTCAATCCCCCGCAGGACACAGACCAGCGCACGGACATGGTATTCCTTGAGGTGTGGCAGTGTGCTGTAGCCCCCAATACCAGCACGGCGAACAAGCCATCAGCTACCACCATCTACAAGTATGGCAACACGCAGTATGGCGGCTCCAACATCGCTGACGATCTAGAAGACCCTGAGATCAAGTTCGAGACCACTGAGCGTGTCCAGGTCCAGTATCGGCTCCGCGTCGTCGGTCAGGGTGCTGGAGGCGGCACGAACGTCACCCTCAGCAAATACCCATCTGGTCTTGATGATCCCAACGTGTACGGTCAAGGTACCGGCAGCGTCCCGCAGACAACGGCGACCTACAGGTTCACGAACCAAGAACTCAACGGGGACCCCGGCTTGTGGCGCTCAGGCGATGGTACCACGGCTAGCCAGACAGCTCTAGGGACCATTGATGGCTATGTCTACGCCATCCCCGTGTGTGCCATCTTCCGCCGCAATAGCAACGGCTGGCTGGCGGTCAATGGTGCCAGTGACCCAGATCAGAATGGCAGCGTGACCCGCAGCCCCGGTGCAGTGGATACGACCAACGCCAAGGTGCTGAGTACAGCTACCATCACCACAGCAATCACGGCGACAACCACAGGTGTAGTGGATATCACTTCGACAGACGCTGATGGCACCGCCACGGCGACGAGCCTTGACGGCACCTTCCTAGACGATGGCTACCACGCATTCAGTGTGGCATCGCCTGGCTACCTGAAGATCGGTAGCGAGATCATTCAGATCACCGATGCTAACGCAGGAGAAATCACCATCCCTGCCACAGGCGGGCGTGGTCGCGGCGGCAGCACCGCCATCCGACATGAAGCTGGTACGGAGGTCACCTTCTACAACGCCCGCCCCGATGGCCTGTATGCTGATGAAGTCACCACTGGCGACATCCTCGATCTGCGCCATGCAGTCAGCGCAGGTGAGTGGGACTACCAACGCCTGCTGATCCACAACCTTGGCAAGCTGGTACGGGGCACCCTACAAAGCACTTGGAAGCAGGCAGCCCAGGGTGACGCCCGTGGTCCCATTGTGCCAGAGGTCAGCTACAGCCTGGCAGCAGGTGCCGTGAACAACACCGAGAAGGTGGACGGCCCTGATGGCATCCGAAGCATCTTTAGTGATTCAGCTTGCTTGCAGACAGATGTATCTGTCTTTTGCCACCGGGATCCAAACCTCTCTGACGGCAATACCACGACAACCTTCGACCTTGGCTCTACGGCGGCTAGCTGGGGCATCGGTGCAGACCTGAAGCACTTCGGGTTCTACAACAACCCCGGTGGCAACGGGTACAAGAACGGGACGGTTGTGTTCCTGCCCCTCGGCGGTACGGACGGCAACGGTGGCGCTAGGGCTGGGCTTGCCGACCTACCTGCTGCTGACCCCAAGGCCGTGAGGTTCGTGTCCCCACGGGAATACTGGAAGACGGATTTTCCTGATGCCACTACAGGCAAGCAGCACCCGATCTCTTTGCGGTTCCTCGGTGAGCAGGCCAATAACCCTGCTGGCCAAGGTGTCGGTGTCGTAGGTCTGGCCAAGCACCCTGGTGCCTTCCACCCTTTGAAGTCCACCAACTTCGAGCGACCCTTCATCGTCCTTGGTGGTGTTGTCCACGCAGACTTGGCCCCAGCGGGCAACGTGGCGGCGGCAGATCTCTCGCAGCCCAGCGGTGCAGGCAACCCATGGGAATTGGACACTGGCATCACGTTCACAACTGGTGGCGTGTACTACGGGACAACCATCACGAGCCTTGACCCGGCAGACGTCAGCAAGCCCATGCTAGGCGGCACCCGCACCCTGTATGACCTGCTGACCAACGGTGGCAAGGATGAGACGGGCAACAGCAGTGAGCTGTACTGCGTAGTGTGGGGTGATGACACCGATGAAGAGAACAACGGCGCCTTCAAGGTTGTTGGTGTTGGCAATGGTGTGGCAACGACACAGCCGGCGGCATCGGCCACCAAGATCCGTATGATCCCCCTCACCAGCCCAACGACCATCACCCCACAGGTTAGTGGAGAGACAGGGCTCAAGTTCGAGTTGCGTACTCAGCACATGAGCGCCAACGACGGCATCGGCGGCAACGGCAACAAGGCGGCTGTTTGTGTGGTCTTGACGGACATCACGGGTGCCCAGGATCTGACTTCCAAGTTCGGTGCCACAACCCTGGTTGGCAATGCCTTGTCTGAGCCTGTAGACAGCCACATGGTCATCAACACCACCTTGCTCTACGGCCCTGGTCGTGGTGGCACGGCTCGTGTTGCGGGCACCATCCACATGTTGGGCACCGTTGGCACACCTGCCAACTACCTCCGGGAGGCTGAAAGCGTCAAAGATGCAGCCTTCATGACCGATACGGGCGGGGCGGCAGGCGAAAGCCACTACGACCCCGTCCATGTACAGGTGTGGAACCGTCTGCCATCCAAGGGACTGCCAGCACCGGACGCTCCAGCTTACGGTGGTGCAGTGGTCTCATTCAGTGAGCAGGACCGTGAGCATGAACTGTTTGTGGATGAGGGCAGCAAGACGGTCATCTTCCGCCCCATGCAGCGCCTCCCCCTCACGATGCAGGCGAACATCCTGACGGCAGGTGCCACAGATGACGTGCTGGCGACCCTACTGGGCACTGCCAACTACGGTGCAGGTGACACCTTTGACAACACGGGTATCGCCAAGGACACCGCTGGCATCTTCCGTGCGGGCCTGTTGACGGCGTTCCCGCTGCCCCCAGAAGTCATGCCCAAGTTTGGGCGGCAGGACATCCCGTACTGCCAAGGTTCAGCGGGGCAATTCTTGCCTGGCATCAACCACCTGTTCGTGGACACCAACACGGCAACCAACCATCAGTACAACATCATCGGTGGCAACGACACCCCTGGCGGTGGCATCACTAGCATGCACTTCGATACCGCTGGGGCGACCTATGGCCAGTGGCTCACCATCCCTGTGATTGGTGGCCCGCCCGCAGTGGCTTCCTACACGGCCCGACGTACAGCTACCATTGGTACTGGCACGGTAGATGAAAAGGCCATCCGCAAGGCTCTGGCTGATGTGCATAGCAGTGATCTAGGTAGCGGCCTCAGCGGCATCCAGTTGCCCCCATACCTGGGCATCGCCCGCCTGTATGGGGTGTATGAGCGCACGGACTACATCAACCAGGGTGGTGCTACCTTCACAGATCGCGTGACCCTCGCTGCCAATCCTGCAACCAACCTGTTGAAGACGGATGTAGATCAGCAGACGTTGTTCATCATGCAGGATGGGGCGAAGGACCTCACCGGGGAGTCAGGTGACCACACCTACATCATCCCTAGCCACATCATTGACCACAGCAAGGCACCAAACTGGGTGGCACAAACTTTCGACGACTATGAATACGTGGTCGAGTGCGTGGTGTTTGGGTTCGCCAAGGAATGGATCAACGGCAACAACTACGTGATGGCCCGCAAGACCGATGGTGACTCCAACGCACTAGCAGGCACGGAGGAGCTACTTGACGTGGACATCTGCGTGCCGTGGGCACCGCAGTTGAACCAGCCGTTCTACACGACCTACACCCGACCGGTGTACCAGGGCGACCCCTTCATGAGCCGTAGCGGCCTAGCTAGTGCGGACGTCAATGACTACGCCCGTAGGTATGGGCAGATCCCTCTCTCCGCGCAGTGGGCAGAAGGACTCAGCAAGGTCATCCAGCAGTACGACCCCACCACAGGGGCCATGCAGATCGAGACACCGAACCCAAGGTCACTAGAGGTTCTGTCCTCAGTGAATTTCTACACGACTCTTGGCACTGGCAAGATTGGTGGTGCTCTAGCGGCAGGTACAGGTCTAGACGTGGGGCATACAGCCAACACAGCGGCGGCGGCACAACGCTGGCCCACAGTAGCGGCGGCAGATGCCACGACCTTCCACCATGTTGACGTGCGGGCATTCACGGCAGGGCAGACAGCCAACACTAGCCGAGCTACAGCCACGCTAGAGATCACAGACAATGCCAACATCTGGGACGGCACCAACGGCGTTGCCTTGACCATCACCCTCGGGTCGGTCTCGCAAGCCCTCACAGCAATGGCAGGCGCCCCAACCGTCAATCGCTTCAACGAAGGTGCTGCGGACACAGACACGGCAGTGAACATCGCAGCCGCCATCAACCTCAGCACTAGCGGGTTCACAAACCTTGTAACGGCCACAGCTAACGGCAGGGTTGTGACGTTGACTGCGGTACCCACGGGCGCCAAGGGCAACAGCGTCACGGTCTCCGTGAGTCATGCCACTACAACAGTTGAAGGTGCTGATGTCATCAAGCTCGGTGCCCCAACCACGGCCATGACTACCACCGCCTCGAAGGTCACCAAGATCAACCTAGCAGGTGGTGTGGACTCGCCAGTGAACGCAGGTATGGGGGCCAGCCAACTTGCACTCACGGGCATGACGGAGAGGTTGCCTTTGGGCATCTTGGTACAGGACAGTGACTTCCTATGCGAGAACCCGCTAGAGGACAACGCCAGTGCCTTGCGTACTAGCCCTAGTGGCTTGCGCCCAGTCCAGTCTGCCCTACCCCTCACTGCCAACGGCGGCAAGGAGTACACCCGGTTCTATGGAGAGCCCGGTGAGCTTATCGGCATGGCTGAGGGCAGCAATACCTACCTGGCCTATCACGCCACGGACAGGAACTCGGCTACCAAGAAGTTCCGCATCAACCGGGGCGGCGGCAGTGTGTACGTGATGAGCGGGGACAACCCTGGTGGCCCCATCGACTGGGCTAGTGACAGCCTGCCTGCTAGTGCGTCCCCGGTTCTGAAGGGCGGCGTACTGGCGTGCAAGGCCCTGCTGGTACGGAACTTCAAGGAGACCCCTGCCAATGGTACGGTGGTACACGGCGGCGAACTACAGATGGTGGTTGTGACCCATGCAAAGTTTGCAGATGGCACGAGCACCATGGTAGGTATCGACATTGATGGTACTTGTGGGCCAACAGGCTACGGTGAGGGGTATGCGGCTGCTGATAGGTACAGGCTAGAGGGCCTGCCCCTAGTCAGTAGCCACTGGCATGCAGCACCAAACCCTGACCACACGACCAACACTGACCTCAGCTTGGCACCTTTCCCTGAAAGGTAGGCGAGTTACAGGACAGCCCTAACTGTCCTATAGGCTGAGGTAGGGGCACACCAATTCGGAGGATCCATGGTACGCACACGTTTTTCACTTCTTATCATCGCCATTGTACTGGCAATCCCAGCAACAGGTCTGACCACTCAGATCCCAACCCCGGCCCCAGCGGTAGCTGTCCCAGAGGCAGCATCACCGTCAAAGGCGGCCACGGTCACGGATGGGATTGACGCACCCAAGACGGACGCTGAGGCAGCGGCCTTGGTGAAGCTGCTCATCGATGCAGCTAAGTCAAAGAACTGGCCCCTGTTCGCGGGTCTGTTCGTGATGCTGTTTCTATACGTGGCTGAGCGCTTTGGTAAGCTCCGCCAGCGTGTTGGCAGCAAGCTCTGGCCTTGGTTCGGTGCTGGCATAGGTATTGCCGCTAGCATCGCCGCTGGGTTGGTAGCAAACATCCCCTGGCAAGAGGCTTGCCTACAGGGCTTCATCGCTGGCGCTGCCGCCACGGGCTTGTGGGAAATGCTGGGCAAGCATATCCTGAAGCCCAAGGTTGAGGCCGCACGACCTGTCTAGTCTGTATGGGCACCGCGCCCACTGACATGGGCACACTGAGGGCCGCTGGCATCGCGCTAGCGGCCCTCAGTCGTTACGGCCTACTGTACGTCGAGCATCTGCCCGTTTTCATCAACACGACCTTCAGCAACGGCCATGAAGGCACTTTGCATGCTGGCCTGCCAGCCGCGCGTTTCTTGCTGGGTCTTCAGGACGGTGGCGGCTTCCGTTGTGAAATCTTTGGCGGGGAGCCCATTGAACCACACGATGTAGCGGTCCCAGTTGCATGCACGGGGTAGGTCTCCCTCAAGCAGCCAGATCCCAGACTGCTCCACGGCTTCCCACCCTTCAGGTAGATGCTCATTCAGCTTCTGCACCATCCGAATGCGATCTTGCTTGATGAACCCAGCACACCCTAGCCGTTCACGGCCGGGCACCCTCGGCTCACTTGTTGTTTCTGTCATAGTCATCTCAGGACCTCCTACGTGCACATGTTACGGCGGCACGTACCCAGGGTTAGCCGCTGGAGTGGTTAGTTTCAAGGCTTCCTGACCGTAACAGGGGCAGGAGGGCACTGCATGTCTTACAGTACCAACAGCGTTAGGAGATTCCACATGCCGATGGTCACCACCAGCGTCGCACGGCAGCTAGAAAGCCTGGGCCGCCCCTGGCACGTCCGCCTTGAGAACCAGTCTAGCAGGAACGCCTTCTGGGAAGCCTGGGGCAGCGGCAACGGCATGTCCAAGATCAACTGGGGCAAACTCGGCACAAGTGGGCGAACCACCCCCCAAGTTAAGGTCACCTGGGAAACCCTTGAGAAGGCCGACGACAAGACGTGCAAAGACTATACATATCCGAGTCAGACGATCCATCGTCTGGTGGACGTCCCCAAGGAGGTCAAGAAGCTGACAGGCCCCTTCGCCAAGATCCACAAAATCAAGGTAGATGGGGACGTATGCATCGCCTACGACGCTGCGGGCAACCGGTTGATGCGGATGCCCAAGGCCACAGCCAACCAACTGCATGCTGAAAGTGGGCAGGCATTCATCCTAGAACTGGTCAAACATTATGGCTAGTCGGTTGATACCGCCCCCTAATAAGATGGAGGACAAAGTCATGCAAAATGACAGTTGGCTACCACCATGGAAAAAGGCGACCGTCGTAGACACCCGCCAACAACCACGAGCACCCTCGCCGGTAGGGTGGCCCATGCCCCCGGACCATCGGCCGGAACCAGACCCGCCACAACGCGGGGTCTGGATCATCGGCGATGATGATGATGATGAGGAGGGGGACCGAGTGATTGCCCTGTAGGGAGACCGTTTGCAGTACGCCGACTTCGCAGCGGGAATGGCACTACTAGCACGGTGCATCTGTCCGCGAGGACAGTATGGGTTCGTACTCAGTGTCCACACCAAGGATGGAGTTTACTTCTGTCACCGTCTCCCCATGGAAAACCTCATCATTTACCAGCCTGCCCGAGGATCAGCCGTAGCTCTATGCAAGGGGCGGACAGCTTGGCAGGATGACTGGCCCACACCTGATGGGGTCGTAGATGTCACCCCAACCCACTGGTCAGTCTACCACAAGCCACAACAGGCCGAGAACCACACGGCTGAAGAGTTCAGTGAGGCTGGTGGCCATGACTTCGGCATCATCAGGATCACCCGACCTGAGCACAAGGTGTTCAACAAGCCCTGCCCTAGCATCACTACTGACGTTAGCTGGTTGGCTGCGATCCTCAGCGGTCTCTGCGAATACCACAAGAGCACCTACCTAGAATGTGACTTCACCTACAGGCACAATACTCGACGGCTGGTGTGGACCATCGGGACGAAGGAAATACTGGAGATGGTGGACTATGACGGCACAGTTCAGCCCAGGATCTCCGTAGGCCAGGCCATCAAGGCAGACCTAGAGCGTTACCTAGGCCGATCTTGGCGATTCGGCGGCATCCGCATGACCCCCATGTTTCCCCTGGTCCGCCCCAAGCCTTATTCTGGCTGGGGACGTTAGGCAACACGCCGCCACGGCGTAACCTCCCTACGGAGGTGCCCTACCATGAGACTGAAACTACGTGACAAGCCGCTAGCTGTGCTCGACATGGAGACGACTGGGCTAGACCCGGAGATCCACGAGGTGATAGAGGTAGCCCTCTACATCCCTAGCAGGGACTTCACCTACGCCCAGAAGATCAAGCCCGAACACATCGAGACCGCTCAACCTGAAGCCCTAGCTGTGAACGGGTACACCCCTGAGCTTTGGGTAGATGCCTTGCCAGCAAGGGAGGTGTTCGAGGTGGTCAATGGGTTACTGCAGGACTGCGTGCCCCTAGGGCAGAATATCAGCTTTGACCTAGGCTTCTACAACGCGACATGCAAGCGCCTAGACATCAAGCCTTCTCTGGACTACAGGCACGTTGAACTCTACACCCTTGCTTATATCCATCTTGTGCCACACGGGCTGAACAGCATGAGTCTGGTCAACGTCTGCAAGTTCCTAGGCATCACCAATGAGGGGGCACACGCGGCCCTGGCGGATGTGGAACGGACGTGGGCTGTCTACAAGAGGCTGCGTGCCCCGTCTTGGCTAGATCGCCTTCGCTGGGCGTGGGCGGGCAGGAAGGCGCGCTAGCAGCCGTGCAGCGAGAACCCTGCGGCGATCCAGGCTTCCTGTTTTGGGGTCGCCCTATACCTTGCAGCGATGTCACGCACGATGGCAGCCTCATCACCCCGATGATGGGATATGAAGGCCGCCTGTAGGTAGTGTAGCCGTTGAAGGTATTCCGCACAGGCGGTCGGTGCCAGGGCACTGTCTTTGCATTGGCGCTTCGCTAGGTCTTCTAGGGAGATTGACATGGGCACACTCCAGAGCTTCCACCAACATAGGCTAACAGAAGATACCTTGGCTGCGTGCCAGAAGTTGGAAGCTGCCGCCGCTGCAAAAGGCATCCCCATCACTTGGGGGGAGGGGCCGGAATCAGGATACCGTCCTGGGCTTCCGCCGTGGCCTATGGGACGCACTGTTCGGGTGTTCTCCGGCACAAGTGGAGACCCAACACCCATCTGGAACCTAGCAGTGCCCCTAGGGTTCATCCCATACCATCGGTACCCATTGCCTGGTGTGCAGCACTGCGATACCTACATCTTTTATGGTCCGTGGCAGGTGTTGGTAGATCGTCTGCTGGCAGAGGGGAGCGGTGCATGGGCCTGGGAAAGTTTGTGCCGGGCCGCCGCCGTTGAGGTTGGTGAGGAGCCCACTGAGGGCAAGGGGCTAGTCCGGCACTGCCAAGCCCACCTACACCGACTAGGACACAACTGCGGTCCTATCGACGGTGTGGTCACTGAGGACGTGCTGGTAGGGCTCAACGCCTTCGGGGTAGGGCAACTACCCTTGGGCCAGGCAGCGGCGATCCTAGCGGCTGCACCGACCCCTGTAGCACCTATATCAACTGGGGAAGTTCGTGAGGGGCATCTGCACCTTCCCGGCATGCAAGTGACGGCAGCGGCTTTTGGTAGTTTGGCTGTAGCTAGAGCAGGGCAAGGGTATACACTCTATGCCAGAGGGGCGGGACGTGTGATTCTGGACGTACAGGGGATTGAGCGATGAGCGGACCCGATGTAAGCACCCAACTTGTGATCGGTACCGTCGCGAAGGATATTCAGAAGATCTGGCCCCAGACGTTCCAAACGTTGTTAAACCAGTTCGCGTCTAAGCACGGCATCGATATCAACGAGGTCAACTCAGCGGCATCATCCCCAGAGAAGTGGACCAGGATATCCCGGCAGGATAGGGCGGCGGGTAGGCGGGTGATGTGGTTGGCTGACCGCATGGGTCAGCTAGGCAACCTCACACACAACATAGACGTCCCTGATGAAGTCGTGGAGATTGTCGGCCTCGCTATCGCGGGCTGGATGCCAGACTTCAAGGACAATCTCCGGGACATCTACCAGCGTGCATTACGAAAGCATGTGCGGGGGATGCCCCTACCTGTGCAAGGGGAACAGGATCGATTGCTGTACCTCAGCAGTATCGTGCGGGAGGACCTACAGAAATGGCCTCACGTGCTGCCAGAAGGGAACCTGTTAGATGCCTTCCTGAATGATCTGTTGCTTCGCTAATCTTCCGGGCGGTCATGCGTACTACCCATAGGAGGTAGTACATGTCTGATGAAAAGTTCCAGAAGGTTTACGCCAAACTGTTGAAGTACCGTGAGCGTGAGGACTTGACCCTCCGCCCAACCAAGTATCTGCGGGAGCAGGTCGAGCTGTTGGACGGTTCAATCCGGCCCCTTCAGCTCCGGTACTACCAGGTCCAGGCGGTGCTGCACCTGCTTTCGATGCGCAGGTTCGTCCTTGGGGACGATTGCGGACTCGGCAAAACCCTGATGAGTATCGCGGCCTTATGCTACGGCTGGGAAAAAACCCACGATGAAAAGGCGATCGTCCTGACGACGAAATCGGCGACATCTCAGTGGGTCTCTGAGTTCGAGAAGTTCACTACTGGGGTGACGACTTTCACTGCAGCGGGTACCAAGGCCAAGCGCCACGCCGCCTACGCTGCATGGCAGGCCAACACTGGCCCTAGCGTCCTGATTGTGGGCTACGCATCTTTCCGTAATGACATCTCACAGGTGCAACATTGGGAAAATTTCACTTTGATCACCGATGAGGCCGCTGCATATAAAAACCCGGCTAGCCGCACCCATCAGGTAGTGGGGTACATGGCCCAACGAGCTAGTAAGGTCTGGGCACTGACCGCCACCCTGATCAAGAACAATCTGATGGAAGGGTATGGGATCTATAAGGTTGTGTGCCCAGACTTGTTCGGCAACAAGATGCAGTTCATGTACTACTACTGCCTCATCGAAATGCAGCGGGTAGGTGGAAACCGCAGGGTCCCTGTCATCACGGGGTACCTCCCTGACCGCGTGAAAGAGTTCCGAAAAGAGATTGACCCATACTTTCTAGGCCGGGCCAAACATACCGTGGCCAGTGAACTGCCCGTCCTCACCATGCGGAATGTGGAAGTGTCAATGTCGCCAGAACAGGCCGCAAAGTACAACGAGGCATTACAGGGGATGCTGACCGTCGGTAGCACCTGGACACAAGAGAGCCTGGAAGCGCTGGGTAAGGATGCCTTGCAGACCTTGGCGGCTCTAGCTGGTATCTCCGATCTGAACCATAAGGACACCGCCACAGCCCTGATGGATGAAGGCAGCGTCAGCAAGGAGACCACCATCCTTACACAGATCATTTACTGCCAGCAGATCGTAGACCATCCATCCCTTGTCGACTGCGAGGGGAAGAGTGGGAAGTTCGACCACCTGATAGACCTGCTAACCGAGGGCGACCTAGCTGGTGAAAAGGTCATCATCTTCACTAGGTTTCGCAAGATGGTGGATCTGATGATGGTGGGGATGGCCAAGAACAAGACCAAGTCCGCCCGCATCACCGGGGCAGAAAGCACGGGTCAACGGAAGGCATCACAGGATGCTTTTCAGAAGCACGACTCAGGGGTCGACAAGATCTTCATCACCATGGCGGCCGGCGAGGCCATCAACCTTCAGGCGGCCAGCACCATCGTGTTCTACGACAGCCCCTGGTCAGCAGGGGATTTCCTTCAGATTCTAGGTCGAATGATCCGTATTGGCAGCATCCACAGCCGGGTCCAGGCGATTCACCTTGTCGCCAAGAACACCATAGATGAACGGGTGCAGGAGACCCTGCACAAGAAGATGAGGCTCATTGATGCTGTGCTCGGCAAGCGCCTGAAGGGTGAATCAGACGACACCGTGATCGAAGCCAAAAACGAGATTAGTGATCTATACGCGGCCCTACGGGCCGATGCACAGGGGCTACTGTGATAAATCCAGATCCAAAGGTTCTAGAGGGCAACGGGGAAGCCGGGTGCCCTCTATGCTATGGCCGTGGTGCCCTTGACACTGCGATAGAGGGGTGCAAGGTGCCGGCCGTCGTAGATTGTATCTGCGTGCGTAAGCGGCGGGTCTGGGACAACTGTGAGCGTGCATGGCCTGGGGTCACGAAGGCGGCTCGTATCAAGACCACCCCCCTACTCAAGTACACCAAACGGAACGTCTGGATCACAGCATCGGAAGATGCGTTACGGGTACACCTCCGTCACGTGGGTCTCCGGCAGAGCCCACGCTGGGGGTTCCGTGTCTACACGGACTATGACTACATGCGGGAGTGGTTGCGCCCTTTGAAGGACAAGGGTGCTGAAATCTATGACGCCGACATCGCAGTAGCCGACTGGCGGAGGCTAGACAGCGATATTGTTGAGGGGCCTGCATTGCTGATCCTCCGTCTAGGGGTGAAGGCGGCCCGTAACAACGCGATGCCAGAAGTGCTGCTAGAGGTTTTGACCCGTAGGGACCATGCCAAAAAGCCAACATGGGTCTTTGATCAACCGACTGCGCCTTTGTGCCATGACCACAGGTGCTACAGCCCTGACGTGGCAGATTTCCTGAAGGGGTGGCAGCACCTTGCCCTCACGGACGTCAGCGGCACCACTACGGCATCCACAACGCCCCCCGCAATGCAACATGTGGCCCCAATTCAACCTGGGGGCATCACAGGCAGCGCGCCCCAGCGCAGCAAACCCAAGACACGGGGCGTGAGTCATGTTGATCTAGAAGTCGAAGAGAACAAGCCCTACAAGCCCTACAAAAAAGGATGGAAATGAAGGTACTTCTGCGCAGTGTCCTAGCGGTAGGCAAGGACAATACCGATGAACTGTTTAGGAACTATCTAGGGCTAGAGGACAGCGGGATTGGGTTCGACACTCCTGAGGACGTGCTGATCTATAAGTATGTGCGGGACTTCGCTAGGGCACACAACCACGTCCCCGATATGGCGGTGGTCCGGGCAAACTTTGAGCACAGGCAGGAAGCCGAGGTCATTGATCGGTTGGAGGTCATTGGGGCACTGCCAGGGGTGTTCAAGGGCAACTTTGAAAAGCGTCTTGAAGGCCAGGTCACCAAGCGCAAGACCTTGCTAGTTCAGGACATTCTGCAAGACGCAGCAGTGATCGTAAAGATGGGGCTAGAGGTCAAGGACGAGAAGTGGGGTAGCAAGAAGGAACCCACGCGGTTGTTCGGACCCGTCGATGCCATGCGCTATGTCAATGACAAGGCACACTCCATCTTGACCCCAACGTTGGGGGGCCGCCTGTTCGGTGAGGCCACCAAGGATGGTGAGGATTTCCTCAAAGACTTCAAGCTCCGCAAGCTAGACCCTTCGACGGGCATCGGGCAGTTCACTGGGCTAGATCAGGCTGACCGGGCATTGAAGGGGGCCAAGCGCGGTGAACTGTGGACGCATGCGGGTTTCACCGGGGCCCTGAAGTCGACCATCATGTTGAACTGGGCATACAACCAGGCAGTCTACTACGGGCATGGGAGCCTGATCTTCAGCCTGGAAATGCCATACCCACAGGTCCGGCGAATCCTCTACGCGATGCATTCGATGCACAGCAAGTTCGCAAACGTGCGGATGCAGTTGGGGCTGCAAGCCGATCCAAGTATGCACACGTGCCTGCCCTATGAGGGCATCCGCGACGGTACGTTGACCCCCGCGCAGTTGATGTTCATGACGGACATCGTGGTCCCAGATTTTGGAGAAGCTGCCAACGACTATGGGAAGATCCACATCGAGGTCCCCAACCCCGATAAGTCCGACTTCACTGTAGCGGACCTACGCACACGGGCGGAGGTGTTGTACAGCACAGACCCCTTCCGCACCATCTTCGTCGACCACATGGGTCTGATGTCCCCCCGCAAGTGGGTACCAAGCACGACGGAACGCCTCAATGAGATCGTCCGTGATCTGAAGCGGCTGGCGATGGGGTTTCATCGAGGGCAGGGGATCGCCGTGGTCAACCTGAGCCAGCTCAGCCGTGACGGTTGGCGTGGTGCAGCCAAGAAAGATGATGCGGAGCAGGAGAAAGGTGTGGCACCATCTGGTCGGTACTACAACCTGACAAACCTCAGCTACAGCAACGAGATTGAGCGAAGCAGTGACATCGTGACCACTACCTACCTGAACGATCAGATGCGACTGGACGGGCGGGTTTGGATACAGTGCCTCAAGAGCCGTGACCAGAAGGCTTTTGAACCCTTCCTGGCCAGGATTGACTGGCCCTGCCGACGCCTCAAGACGATCTTGGTAGCGGATGGGGATGGTGCGGATTCATTGAGTGAATCGGACTTGGACAACATAGGATGAAGACAATGATTACAGCAGCAGATGCCAAAGTGCAGGCCAATGATGTGCAGGAGTTCAGGTGGCCGAAAGACCCCGTGGAGCTTGAAGAGGCCCTGTACACCTGGGTCGACGCAGTGATTAACGAGTGTGTCAGTACACGGTCTGAAGACGGCAAGTTCAGTGCCTGGCTACAGCCCTTTGCGGGTGTCCCTGGGGCCTGTCACGATGACATCAAGGACGTTCGAGTGATGGACCGGGTCTGTGGTGGCCTTGTGTCCATGGGGTACAAGAACGTCGAATGGTTCCTACAGGACAAGCGGGTGCAGCTACGATTCGCCTGGGACTAGTCCCCACCATTCACAAGTGGGACTTCCACTCTGGTAGACCTTTCCAAAGTTCTTGGTGAAGACTGCAACAGAGTTCCGTCAGCTTCTTGGTGTCGGGACGTGCCCTGAGATTGCTTGTCTTCAGGCGCTCCCGCACGAACTCTAGGGTCTCGTAGGTCTCCTCAATGGGGTCGTACCGCCCTGCTAGTACCCTCAGTAGCGTCTCAGTGTCCACGTCAAAGGTGTAATCGCCTGTCTCTAAGATGTGCAAGGCAGCCTTGGCACTCCGAAGGGCACACATGCCGGACTTGTTACCTGGGCCAACCACCTGTTTCTTGATGAAGTTCTCGGCACAGTGCAGCAGCACCTTGATCGTTTGCTTGTTGGCCGTACACGCGGCACGGGCCCTATAGACCCACATGGCGTATATCTCCTCACCATCAGGCAAAGGGGACCATAAGACTTCAATAGCCGTGGGGGCACTGCGCTCTAGGAGCTGGAAGAAGTGGCGCAAGGTCCAGATCGTGATGTCATCAACGCCCTTCTTGAATGAGATGGTCTTGTCACCACCATTGGGGCCGAAGATCGCAGTAGGGGTCTCCGGGTATACACCCGTGAAGTCGTAGTCACTATCGGGCCGGTGCATCCCATAGGCCCGGCTACCACGCAGCCCGTAAAAGAGCATGGGACGAGTGATGCCGTACTCCTTGAGGGCGTCTTCGATTGTCCTGCCCATCACTTCCACTCGTAGTTTTCATTGAGGTACGTGTGCAGATCGCTACGGGCCTTCTCCATAGCAGACACCATCTCTTTCAGCACAGGGTCCTCCGAGGTGTCGCCTGGGCTCAGACAGCCAGTGGCCACACCTAGATCCCACATGGCGTCAGCCAACCTCTCCATGGGATCTTGCAGGCCAGCCTTCACAGGCTTGGGTTTGGATTCGTCACGCATCAGGCACCTCTAGTACCGGCGGTACTGGTATATGCTTCGCAGTAGGGGCAAAGGGTGGTATGACAAAAGCCTCGAACCGCACGCCTCTATCAAATTCTACAACAGGTGCTTGCAACGCATTGACAAGGCTGCTGTTGTTGAAGCCTAGTAGCACAGCCTGGATACCCCAGTATTCGGCATGCAGACGTCCATCCGTGTACCGCCCGCCGCATTGGCCACAGGCACAGGTGCGATAGCCCTCAGTTGGCAGCTTCACAACGTCTTGGCAGCTCCAGCAGAAAAGCAGCTTCATCAACGTGTCCCTTCTCTGGTGAACCGCTTGTCCCACCACAAGTCCGTGAGTGTCTTTGCGGTCGATGCAGGACCGAGCCCATTGGCATAGGCCACGTCATACAGATGCTGGTACCTGCCTACCATCAGTTCAACGTCCCGAACGGTGTCATCTGGCACCTTAGCACCTGCGAGGTACCCCCGCAGCTTGTAGGCAGCGGCGTTGAACACACGGGCGAACTCTTGAGCGGTCTCTAGGCTGTGGTCAGGCATTGCTAGGCTCCTCGGCTTTTGCCGTTTTTGCTTTGTGCCACTCCCACTCTAGGGTGGTGATCTTTTGCCGTAGCTCGAAGTAGCTGTCTGTCCAAGCCCCGTCAGGGTCCACCTTCTTGAAGCCAAAGCTGCTCATATCGCAGGTGTGCATGGTGCACCCCGGCCGCAGGTGCGGGGCTACCACGCAGCCGGTGGGGCTGAGGAAGGGAAAGCCCTTGGGGCCACGCTTGTCCGCAGGCAGCGGCTCTAGCACGGTGTCCCACTCTCGCTTGGCCCACATGGCAGCTAGGTTGCAGTCGGACTCTGAGCAGCAGCTTTGGGGGGCGTTGCAGCTACTACGGCATTCAGGCTCCGTGAGCTTGCCCATCTCATCGTACATGGCGACCAGTTTCTCTGGTGCTGTGCCTGTCATATCTATCACTCCTCATCTTCGGGTGTTTCGAGTGCATCGCGGACATGACCGTCTTCGATGGGGAAATTGCCTTGGACCTTGCCGCAGTCGGCGCAGAACTCGACTCTGAGGTAGTCGCCATCGCCGATGTACAGACCTTCCGGGACGTAGCCTGTATAGGACACAGCAGCATGGCTGTAGTCAACGTGGCAGCGGTCGTCCGTTTTGCCTTGTACGGTGATGGTACGGGCGCATTTGCAGATCATGATGTCTCCAGTGTCTCACCAGTGTTACGGCTGGCGGTGCCGTTTCCTAACCTATGGTCTGCACCCTGTATCGGAGGTGCCCCATGGCAGAGCCAAATTCATCGGAAAAGACAGCGATGCAGTCCAAGAAGTTTAGGGCATGGATCATCAGCGAACTAGGCTGGAAGACCCTGGCCTTCGCAGTGCTGATTTGGGGCAAGGACATGATCCCAGGGGCCACCTTTGGTGTCCTGATCACAATCATCCTGGTCTCAGGGTTCTTACAAGTCCTCTACATCGGTGGGCAAGCTGCCCTTGACCGCTATTTGATCTTGGCAGACAAGGTGACGGATGTGGCAACGGGCGTTATGGACGGGGAGCCAAAACCGGCCAAGAAGCCCACACCTACCAAGGTCAAGAAGCCCTAGTCCCCATCTGGCAGATCGAACAGGTCGTCATACAGGGTGGCTTGGGCCTGTGCCTTCGCTAGTTCATCAGGCGTCCAGTGCTGCACGGTGAGCTTGCCGTCTGCGTCTTGGAACACGATGATGTCGCATGACGTGCAGTACAGCCCACAGCCGCACTCAGGGCACTTGGCTACGGTTGCTTTGGCGGATACATCAGCCATCAGTTCGCCTCTGGATTCTGTGCGTCCAGTAGCTCTAGGTGGTGGCCACGGCTGATGGCAGCCACAAGGATCTCACAAGCTGACCGCTGGCCCTCATAGAATGCCTTCTTGGCTACCTGACCCTCGGGCAACAGCTTGGACTGCTCCTCAGCATCTAGCCGCAAGGTGTAGACGGCGACTAGGAACGCCTCCCGTTCCCGTAGGGTCCCCTCGGGCTTGTGCGGGGGTGGGGCTAGACCGTCCTGCATCTCCCCACAATCTAGGGTGAGGTTGTTGACTACTTGGTAGGGCTTGCCCATACGTTTCCAGCCATCAGGCCCACGTATGAGGTCCACCCGTTGGTAGACGGCCCAGAAGCCTCGTCCATCGGGATCTTCCCATTGCTGGCACCATAAGGTCGTCATGTCATGTACCTCTTGTATCGCGGGCTTCTAGGGCGGCTAGGAGGTCGTCATCAATCGACTCTTGCAGGCCAATTGCGGCCTTTATAGCTGCCCTCCTAAGATCTCGTTCAGCAAACTGTCTAGCTAGCTGTAGTGGATCATCAGCATCCACCATTTGTTTCTGTTTCCTGCAGGGATCGGGGGAATAAGCTGGACGTTGTCGCAGGGAGCCCCAAACACCTACCTGCTGACCCAGCAGTGCGATCAGTTCCTCTAGCTCAGACGGATCATCAGGGTCCAACACAGCCAAGTAGACGTTGTCGCTGTCAGGGAACCGTTCAGCAAGGGGGATGCCCCTCCTGTCCTGCGGTGGTGGGAGGAGCTGAACCTCCTCTATGAACCGCGCCACATCCCCAAATGTCTTGTGCAGGGTGTGCCCAGCGGCACGTGCACCACTAGCTACCCAAACTTGACACCAAACAGCCCGCATCTAGTTCACGTCTCCTGCATCTTCCATTTCGCGGAAGGCGCGGTTCCTAGCCATCATTCGCCCAAGCATGTTGAGGGTATCCCGCAGCCCCTCGCGTTGGATTTCTTTCTCGCCTTCAGTGAGGGGCCGGTCCCATGAGTCGCTTTCGACATCATCAACCTCATCCGGCTCAGGGGGCAGAGGCAACATCGTCTTGTAGGTAAGAGGCAACTTCAGGTCAGCCTCCAAAGCACTGCACAAGCTGGCCAGTCGGTTCGCGTAGGCGATGTCGCCATCAGCCTTGGCAGCATCATGTCGGGCGGTGATGCTTTCACGCCAGTCCTTCAACAAACTCATACAGGCCTCCTAGGGGCGCCCGCCAAGGCGTGCCCACATGTCATCCACACCGATCACTTCGATGCCAAGCTCACGGGCCTTCTGGACCTTGCCGCTAGTGCTAGTCGGATCCTTGGTGACTAGCACCGTCACGTTCTTGCTCACGCTGCTAGCCACCCGCCCGCCAGCGGCCACGATAGCAGCCTCCATGTCCTTGTCACGGAAACCCGTCATACACACGGCCTGGTCAGCCATGACGCCGCTTGCGTTGGCTACGGGGGCCGCAGCGGGGGCTACGATGGTGATGTGCTTCTTCAGCCTTTGCACTAGGTCACGGCGGGACAACAAGCCCCCAATGAAGGCGTTAGCACGACCATCGCCCCACCCATCGGTGCTGGCGAATTGGTATGCCGCTATGTGGGGATCGCCATCTAGGACAGCCCACAAGTGAGCATCGTCCCAACCTGCGTCCGACAGCTTCTTGCAGAGGCTTCGGCCTACGGTGGGGATACCCAGGCTGCCGTAGAAGGTGGCGAAGTCCAGGGTCTTCCTAACATGGAGGTTCTGTACAGCGATCTTCCCACTGCGGCCCACCGACCGTCCAGCCATGTCCATGCGGGACACCACGCCTGGATCTAGGTCGTATAGGTCGGCAGGGTCCTTCACAAGCCCGCTATCAAACACGGCATCAACCAGAGCAGGCCCCCAACCTTTGATCTCTAGCTTGTTGAGCCACCGTGCCACTAGGCCGATGGACTGAGCTTCACAACTAGTGTTGGGGCAGATCAGGTAGGCCCCGTCCCGCTGCGTCGCCGTGCTGCAGGTGGGGCAGTAGCCGGGCAGTTCCAAAGGGGCACCACTATGGTTGTAGGTGTCCACGCTCTCTACGGCAGGGATCACGTCATTGCGGCGGCTCACCACGATGATATCACCAACATGCGGGATGCCGTTGCTGAGTACCCAGCGCTCCTTGATGAAGTCCGGGTTGCACAGGGTAGCCTTCGCCACGTCAGCACCTGCCAGATCCACTGAGTCAAAGTGGGCTACAGGTGCGATACGCCCGGTTGCCCCTGTCTCCCATGCGATGCCGCGCAACGTGGTGGTCGTGGCATCGTGGGGGAACTTATACGCGATGGCACCGTAGGGCCGACCATCCTTGTGCCCGTGGCTTTCCCGCACTGCTAGGTTGTCCACTTCCACAACCAATCCGTCAATGTCGTACAGGCAAGCTGCTCGGCGGGTGTCGACGTAGTCCTTGTAGTAGGCGAGTACGTCCGTAGCGTTTGGCACCCATGCCCAAGCGGGGGTGCTGCAGCCCAGCCGTTCTAGCAGCTTCAGTGCCACTTGCTTGGTGGGGATGGCCATGCCTTCCTTGTGAATCTCGTAGTGCAGCACCGTCAGGTACTTGCAGTCCTTCGGGTCGCTTTGGCGTTTGGCAATGCCTGATGCGGCGTTGCGGGGGTTGCTGTAGGAGCCGTTGGTGGCCATGTTCAGGATCGTGAAGTCCTTGTGGAACATCACGATCTCGCCACGAATGGTGCCCGTCAGGTTGCCAACCTTCGGCTGCACACCCTGCATTAGCAACACGTTGCGGGTGATGTCCTCGCCAATGGTGCCATCGCCACGGGTTGCGGCCCGGACCAGGTTGCCATCCATGTAGGTGATCCCAACGCTGAGGCCATCGCATTTTTCTGAGATGGTGTAGCCGCTGGCGTCACCATACTTGGCGCCCCAGGCACGGATATCAGCAACCGTCTGCGCCTTGTGCAGCGACCCCATCATGTGCGGGTGTTTCACCTTGGCCCAGCCACCCGTGGCAGTCGCACCGACACTGGTGAAGTGCTTGTTGGTTGGGTCTATTTTCCGTAGGATTTCTTCCCCGTCATCGTATACGGCGTCGACCACGACAGGCGTGCCATTGTAGTAGGCATCTGCCCATGTCGTCAGCTTGCACTGAATGTCTTTGATGAGATCGGCACGCAGGCCGGGATGCAAACTTTGTGCATGCTGGCCCCACTGGACGATTATTTCCCGGCTCATGTCTACCTCCGCACCTGGAATCTTCCAGGGCACTTCTGTTACGGGCGGGGGCTGTGGAAACTAACCACCGAAGTTTGCGGGCCATAGGTTAGTTTGCAACGGTTGTCGCCGTAACACGGATGCTAGCGAGAGCAGCAAGGAGATAAGACCCATGATCGACTGGCAAGACAAGCCTTGGCGTGAGCAGGCCCTAGAGATCCGTGCCTGCACAGATGCCCTCAAGGCGTATGTGCCAAAGGATGATGTGGCCGGGCAGGCGGTCCTGTTCCAGGCCCGTGAGATGCTACTGTGGTTGTGCCAACAGGCCGCAGGGGTAGACCTGGGGCGCGTCAGGACCCCCATTTCCGTTGAGTACCCCCACATCATCCAGAGCATCCGGGCCAAAAGCCTCTCTAATGCTACTGTCAATTGGATCGCACAGCATCCAGACACCTTGGCAGTGATGCTGCCGGAACTGAAGGCAGTACCACCCCGAAAGATCACGGCCATCAAGGCCCTACGGACGTCTGCCCAAATCCTGATGCTTGAGGTGAAGCGGAAGCTGGTCGACGAAGGGCTGTTGGACAAACAGCACATGACGGACCCCCCTATCTCCATGGGGCTCAGGGATGCCAAAGACATCGCTGACGCACTGGAAGCGAAGCTGGCAACATAATGCGTGCAGACATTGAGGACATCATCCGCATGCGGGTGGATGGCCAGACCTACCAGCAGATCGCAGACCATATTGGGCGGACCAAGCAAAACGTTGCCACCCTCATCAAGCGGCATGCACCCCATCTGCGGAAGATCCAGAGTGACCCCCTGCGACCCTGTGAGGTTCCTTGGTGCAAGCTGCATGAGGCTGTAAATGCACGGGACGGGCTGTGCTCCTATCACCGACAGGTCCAAAGGAAGCATGGGGATCCCTGCTACAGGCACCCTTGTAGAACCGCACCCACCCCGGAAGAACGCCTTGAAGGTTTGCACCGGCGGATCCGTGAGACGGAAGATGGTCACTGGATCTGGTTGGGTGGGTTGTTCGGCAAAGCCCCCCGTCTGGCAAGGCCATGGGCTACGGCAGCGGATTATGGTGGGGGCACACTAGAAACCAGCCCAGCCCGTGTGTTGTATCGGGCAGTCACGGGAACCAAGCTAGGCAGGCACTACGTCCGCAGGCAGTGTGATGAGCCCCTATGCGTTGCCCCATCGCACCACACACATGGGGTGAAGCGCGGGAAAAGGGTAAAAAAACCAGCAGGGTCACAAAGGAACAACGAAAAATGATACAGAACCACCTCACATGTCAGCAGGCTGCCGCCTATATCGAGGCGTCGGGACGTCTTGGGATCCCCGCATCCTTCCTGAGCGTCGCTGCTCAAGTACACCCGTCAGGCGGTCCGCCTATGGGCCTGTTCGTGGTGGCCCAGGACAAAGACCACATCATTGCCGTTGTCTGTGGTGATTGGGATGGGGACACCGCCGCATTTCGCCGGGCGATGATTGGTACCGCTACCGCCTGGGTGCAGATGGAGCGGGAAGATCGGAATGCCACCTATGCAGACCTCATGTCGCCTGAACGCCTCCGCCAGTTCATCCAGCGGCTGATCGGCGCTGGGATCAAGATGCAGGCAACCAAGAACATGGCACCTATGGCTGAAGCATAGGCGGTAGCTGTTTTATAGCCATGTTCTGGCATGGCACTAAACGACTTCAACAGCGCTTTTCCCGATGTAGACCTCCACACCCCTGGGGATCGCTACCCTGTACACCCGACTGCGGCACTACGGGCAACCGGGTGGGTAGGTGGTCAATGGGTCAAGTACACGGCCAGTGAGTATGGGCTGCCCTTCTGCGTCAATAAGTCCGATGGTATCGGTGCGGTCGGGTTCCTGTTGTTCCCCAGCGAGAACTACGCCAGCACACGCACAGGTGGAACGCAAAACTACACCAGCATGCAGTGGAGGGGCAATGCCACGTCCGCTGCCAGTGGTGCCAGTGTCGTCACGATGATCAACGGTGGTACCAGTGCGTACTTCGTGCACTTTGAGACCATCGCACTAGACGGTGGGGGCAACCGCACCAACGGTGCCATCGTGTACAACTTCAATGATGAACTACGCATCAGTGAGAATGGCTTGCTGTGCAACGATAGTGACGCCAACCTCCAGGCCGCTACAGGTGCTGGGGCTAGCGTCATGGTCGGCTATTGCATGGACCCACCTGCTGCTACCAATGGCACCCGCCTAGGCATCAACCTCAAGTTCTAGGAGATCGGGCAATGAATGACACACTACTCCGTAAAAAGCTGATCCGACTTGCACATGCACAACCTGAGCTACGTGCAGAGCTACTTCCATTGCTGGCCAGTAAGACGGCTCGTGACAAGGTGTTGAAGGCTGTGTGGGAGGGCAAGGAGCTTCACGTTCCTGGGGATCCCTACGGGATCTACTGGCGTCCGGGCGATTCAGGCGAGGACTTCTATGACTGGACCCAGACGACGGAACTGTTCAACGACAAGGATTTCCTGGAGTGGCGTGCTCAGGGCAAGACCTACAGGATCTACATGAACGTCGCTTGGCCGATCCAGGTTGCTGGGCCGCGCATAAAGTTGATGCACACGTTCAACGCTGCCGGGTTCGCGAAGGCGATCCCGCACGCTATGCAGCACCTAGTTGATCCTGAGTACCGTTCATAGCATCACCAACCATGATGTAGGTGTTGACGAACGGTGCGAACCCAGCACCCTATAATTCTGCTGCACTGATGCCTCCGTACCCGCCTAGAAACGGTGGTTGTTAGGGCACACCACACCGATCGGGCCAGCTAACGCAAAGGTGGCACGTCCCCGTTATCCACCACCCCTGTCCCCGCGTAACCCAACCAAGCATGTACCGTGTGTTGGTATTTGGCGGAACTTTTGGGTGGGGACGTTTTGAGCAGACTTCGCAGTAGGGCAGACCGCATCCGCGAGAAGGTGGACCTCACCGAACTCCTAGAGCGGTTGGGGTACGCCGTCCATGGCGGGGATTCATCTGAGCAGCAGTTCAAGTGTGACCTGCATGGTGGTGAAGACCGCAAGCCCAGTGCTCGGGTGTATCCACTCACCAAATCCTGGTTTTGCTTCGGCTGCGGCAAGCCCCGTGATGCTGTCTCCACCGTCATGGACAAAAACGGCCTGGACGCGCGGGCCGCCTGCCAACTGCTAGAAGACTGGTATGATCTACCACCACTGCCGTGGGCCGATGATGAGGGTGCTGCACCTGTTGTCACCAAAGACCTGGTACTGGAGGTCTTCAAGGCCACGGGAACCTGGGAGCAGGCACAGAAGCGATGCCGGGTGGCCCTACAGAGCGTGTCCAATGAACACACCTTTGACATGACGGTCACCTTCAAGCTGTGGGCCATGTTCGACAAGATATCATGGGGTACGGAACATGGAACCATTGCCGAGGACAAGGCTCTAGGGCTGTTCAGCAAGTTGCGGGCCAAGGTCATTGAAGCTGAAGTGGCGGCCATCACCAATGCCTAGTGGAATCATTGAATATACCCTTCCAAGTCGGGAATGGGGCAAGGTGATGGTCTGCCAGGTGTTGCCCCATGGGGACGATATTTGGGGAAGTTTGGCATCCTTACGGGACACTGACCTAGCTGCCCACATCCCGATCATCAGTGGGGCTGCCATCGCCCATGCCAAACACGGGTGGGCGACCCCCTTCATGCGGGAATGTGGCCCGATGCCCAAAAGGTTGCTCGTCCGTCTGCAGCAAGAGGGGTGGCCGTGCGCCTACAAGGTCGATAAGAGTTGCGGGTTCCCTAAACCTGAGTGCAGCCCTGGTGTGAAGTCCCCCATCTGCTATGAGCCCGACGTGCCCCCAGAGGCCAGAGATGCAGGTGCATACGTGATGCGGGCGTGGGCAGAAGGAAAGATCGTCTGTCTTGTGCAGGGGCCAGAACATAACGCCATGTGACTGCGTAACGTGGGGGCAGGAGGCTACATGGAACAGGCAATGGACTTGGGCGCGTTTTTCGACACCAAACGCAAAGTTGAACAGAAGCCGTGGATGGAGAAGTGCGTGATGGTTCTCGCTACGGCGGGCAACCTCAAAACACTCATCGACAAGTGTATCGCTTCAGGGCTGTACGCCCTAGACCTAGAGACCACGGGGCTGAACAATCGGGTCTACAACGGGCGCACCAAGGACCGCATTGTTGGGGTGTGCCTGAGCCCAGATGGGGTCGAGGGCTATTACATCCCGCTGCAGCACAAGAAAGATGACGGCACCCCCTACGCCGCCAACATCCCCATGTCGGTGTTCGAGCCGGAATTCATGCGCCTGTTGGATAGTGATGCACGGGCAATCTTTCACAACGGCAAGTTCGACCAAGAGTTTCTAGAGTTTGCTACGGGCACTGGCTCATGGGGCAACTGGGACGACACCAACCGATGGGAAGACACCCTCATCCTCGCCTACCTCCGCAACACACGGGAACGTCGCAAAGGGCTGAAGTACCTGTCCGAGAAAGATCTCGACAAGGAGATGATCGAGCTTCATGAGCTGTTCCCCCCGGACCACCCGAAGTCAAACTTGGACTTCAGCCTACTAGACCCCACGGAATTACCGGTGCTGTGGTATGGGGCCAGCGATGGTATCTGCACGTGGCTGCTGTACGATCTACTCAGCAAGCAAGTGCTAGAACACAAGCTCCACAACCAGAAGTTCATCTACGGCCTGGAGAAGAAAAACAGCGTGGCGACCCGGTGGATGGAGCGTAACGGCATCCCCATCGATCTGGTCAAGGTCAAAGAACTCATCACACTGGGGCAGCGGGAACTAGTAGAGGCATTGATCTATACCTACAGTGAACTGAACAACTTCCTGGGTCGCAAGGTGACTCCCCCGTATATCAAGCACGCCATCACCAAGCGGGTTCTAGACGACCCAACCAAGCCCATCAAGGAACAACTAGACGCTGCCAAGGTGTACTGCCACCAAGCGGGTCTCGATCGGGTCGGGGTCCACACTGATACGGCGGGTAAGGAGTGGCCTGGGGTCTATGACATCCTCAGTGCCAAGCAGCTAGGCCAGGCCCTGCTTGAGTGTAGCGTCCCCGACCTACCCCTCACGGAAAAGTCGAAGCAGGTAGACACGAGCCGTGCGGCCCTAGAGGCCGTCACAGAGAAGTGGGGCAGTCAGTACCCCTTCCTGCTCCGCATCCGGCGGGTACGTGAGCTTCTGAAGGCTCTCAGCACCTATCTACAGCCCCTATGGAACGACACAGATCGGACGCTGGGGAATATCAAGGTCAACTTCGTCGGGACCAAGGTGGACACAGGGCGGTTCAGTACCCCTAGTGGCAAGCCTGAATTCGGCGGTACAACGTTCTTTTTGCAGGGCATCCCTGCACCGTATGTCAAGGACCGTCCTGAGTGCATGTTGCGGCTGCGGGAGTGCATCACGGTTGGGGATGATGAGGAATTCCTAGTCGCGATCGACTATAGCGGTGTCGAGTTGCGCCTAGGCACCAACCTGTCTGGTGAGCCCCTATGGGAAAAGGAATACTTCCGGTGCAGTGACTGCGACCAGCAGTTCCCTAAAGGTGATGGCAGTAGCACGCCTGAGAACCCGCCCCCGTTCTGCCCTAAGTGTGGCAGCGACAAGATCGGTGACATCCACACACTCACCGCGCTTCAGGTCTATGGGCCGAACGCAAAAGACCAGCCAGGTTGGAAGGAGAAGCGCCAGCGAGGAAAGGGCGCCAACTTCGCTTTGCTATATGGAGGCTCTGCCAACGCAGTGGAGCGCAGTACCAAGTGCGACAAGAACGAAGCCTTCCGGATCAAGCGGCAGTTCGACAGCAGTTACACGGTGATGACCAACTGGTGGGCTCGCCAGCACCAGTTTGGGCGTCAGCACGGATACGTCGTGACGGCATTTGGTCGTAAGTACCCGGTGCCAGATATCAATCTGCCCCCTGTCGACCCGAAGACGGGGAATCGGAACGGTGGGTTCGTCGCGAAAGCAGAACGGAACGCAGTGAACGGGGTTATTCAGGGTGCGTCGGCTGACATCACCAAGATGGCCATGTGGTTGGTGTACCAATTGGTCCGCAAGCGGGGGTGGGAAAAGAAGCTGCGGATGATCATCACCATGCACGATGAGCTGGTGTTCCTGATCCACCGGGAGATCTTGGAGGAGGCCGTCGATCTGATCTGCAACCTGATGACCCGCAACAAGGCCATTCTAAATCGCAAGTGGCCCATCCCCCTAGCCGTGGACGTGGATATCGGCAAGACCTATGCGGCGGCGTGGAAGCTGTTTGAGTGCCAGCACAAGGGGGAGTTCCCAGATGAACTCAAGCCATGGTTCGAGGGGGGCACCAAAGCCAAAGAAGCTCCCGTTGCCGTGCTGGAGGATGACAGGAAGCCGATCCCAACTACGGGGGCCTATGTCCACAAGCTACGGAAACCCTTGACACAGGGTCTGCTCAATGACCTTGCCATCTGCATCGTGTATAGTAAGGGCAAGCAGCCCCTGTTCGTCCAGGAGATCAATGGGGTGGAGTTAGGGTGGCCTGACGGTACTGTTCTGGTAGACGCTGAGCGGTTTGTTTCAATGGCCCGTGACCACGGAATCTGATGGCAGGACAAGACCTGATAGGCGAATGCAATGACCAAGGGCTCACAGAGCAAGAGTTCCTGTTCCTGTTTTGCTCGCGGTGCCACAACTCAGATTGCCAACGAGCAGATTGGGCGGGTACTAGATGGGAAGCCCGGATGTCGACCCAGGTCTCCCGCCTGTTGGACAACCCACGGTTTGCAGATCTCCGTGACCCAAAGCACTCCATAATCCATGCATTAGACTGGGAGGACCGCAGGCGGGAAGCCCTCACTGTCCACATTAGCGAGGGGCTAGGGGACTGGTCGATACCAGTCGTGGACGATGTACAACTAGCGGCCAAGGGTAGCCCAACGGCTAGTGCGGTTGAACAAGCGATCGGAATGCTCTCCGCGAAAGCACCTGAGCCTACACCCCCCGCCCCCGCCCCTAACCCAGTGGCACTGCTACTAGTGCCACATGCACCACCGATCAACCCACCGATCAACCCACCAGTTGACCCATTGGCGGTGCCCGTACCGAATATCCTAACGCCAAACACACCATCCCCGCCGATCGGGGGCATCATGATAGGGGGAGGGCCCAGCACACCACCTAGGGTGATCATAGATCCCTGGGCGCCTGCAGTGCGGCCCAAGAACGTCATCCCGGTCGGGGGCAGCGTGGTCATGGGAGGGCAGAAGCCAGATGAGTAGCCGACCTATAGACGCCCTAGACGCCGCCATCCGGGCACTCAGGGTTCACCAGGACGCCTGTTTGCCCCCAGTAGTAGTGGATTCAGCCAGCACCAACCCTGCGGCCATAGTCATGGCCATTGCGGACAGGGATGGTCGGACCCCTTCCGACAGTGCCCTAGCTGTGCGATCTGGGGGCACTTGGCTCACCAAGCAGCCCGCTAGGGAGTTCCACGGGAGCACACTAGCTCAGATCGACACGGAGGGTCTACAGGCGTCCAACTGGGCCGTCTTGCATACATCACAGGGCCGTGCCAGCGCCTGTAAGCCCATCACCCTTGGTATCCTCGCCAGACTAGCAGACGCGGGTTATGAAATTTCTAGCATGGTGGCGGCGGGCTCCTACGCAATAGACCAGTGGTTGTGGACTCAGCAGCGGTGTGGGCAGGAAGAGACCCACCCCCAGTTCAACCCAGTGGAGATGGCTATCTCGGTTTTGGCCGCTAGGCTAACCAAGAGCCCCAGGTTCGGTGTCGCAGACGGCATCGTAGTTGAACCCTACAGTGACGATGACACTCAGTGCGTGGGTTGGGTGTTGTCCCTAGCATCACATCAGAAACCTATCCAACATGAACGGTGAGATCACCAAACATCACGGGACTGGTGTGGTCACAACCTTGCTCATCAAAGGGCCTCCCGCAACCATTATGTGCCGCACTTCCGGTCGACGGTACACGCACAACGGCGGCCAGGGCGTCTGGCACCACGCAGGGGAACCTGAACACCTTCAGGGGTTGATAGCTGCGGCACGTGAAGCGGGCCTGACGGTGATGATCCAATAGCCGCCTACATGTGTATGGCTGCACCAGCCGTAGAACACCCAGGAGATCCCATGGCAACCCGTAGCACCAGCAACAGTGAATACTACCCTACCCCGCCCAACTACAGGCTCAAGAGCGTCGGCACGGTTGGTAACAACCAGGTCAAGATGGCCGCTATCGTTGTGGAAGACACAGATGGCGTCAAGAAAGGCGGCAACGTCGGATCGGGTTCACCAACGGCCACCACCCGCACTTTTAGTGCCAAGCCCAGTTTCTGATCAAACTTCTGTAAACTTCATCGCTGGTATGCCGTAACCTAGACAGCCCATGCTGGGTATGATTGGTTGGGGGTGCTGATGAGCGATGTGGAACTACAGGATACCTTGTCGGCGGCTCTTCTCTGCGCAAAGCAGGATGGCAGGCCCGTGTGGGATCTCCTACAGGAAGCCCAGATTCAATTGGCTGCAGCGGTCGCTGCCGCCAACGATGCCTTAGATGCGAATCCATTGACGCCTTTGATCGCCCAGCAGGTCACAGGTTCTACTAGGGCCACCGTGCGGGTTGACAGCCTTGGCATTGTCCAGGTCTACAGCCCCGACACAAAGGAAAAATCCAGCATCCGTGGGTACAGCAGCGAGTTGGGCACCATCGGCGAGCTGCGGCAACGTGCGAAGGAAGTAGGGCTCGATCCAGCCCCGTTCGGCCGGAAGAAACGAGAGTTGACAGCGGCTATTGAACAGGCCGTGGCAGACTTGGCGAGCCGTCCAAAGCGTGTGGTTGAAGCCCCTGCACTAGCTACACGGGTGTTCAACCCCGATGCCCCCGCGAATTGACCTATAGGTTGCCACTGTTACGCGGGTGACGGTTCCCGCCGGTAAGGTGCAGCATGGCAAACTGGTGGGTCAGCGAAGAGGATGGGGTCAACTGGTTGGGTGGGGTCGATGACGATCCCACTAACCCACTCCGTATCCCCGATATCACCATTGTTGAGTTCCTGATGACGTACCCACAGGCACGCCTGGATTATGACATTATCGTCCCGACGATGTCCGCAGGCGAGCAGGCACGTCTAGCTGCCCTCCTGGAAACCTACCCAATGGTCGCGAACGTCGTCATGTACAAGTGGGATAACCACACTACTACAGATGCCATGCAGCGCCGCCACAACACAGCGGGCATACACCTGCGAATCACCCGCCAGAACTGAGGTACCCAATGTCACGTGTCATCTTCCCGCCGCATGCACGGCATTCTAGGCCCGCCACGAAAGTTGAACCAGTGTCAAAGTCACATCAGCCGCCGTTCTTCCGTCGTGTCGGCCCCAGTTCCCCAGGCAAGAGTGCGGTTCCTGATGGGCACCCGTCGCTCGAAGCTCCCGTGGTTGAGGAAGCCGTGGTTGAGGAAGCCGTGGTTGAGGAAGCCGTGGTTGAGGAAGCTCCCGTGGTTGATGCTGGTGAGCTTGATGAGGACCTAGAGATCGAGTGGTCGCCTGCCATGCGTAAGGCGGAGCTAACCAAGATCGCCATCTCGGTGGGGTTGGACGTTGCACCAACCGCGACCAAGGCGCAGATCATCAAGCAACTTGAGGGGCTATAATGGCTAAGACCAAGGAAAGGGGTCTACTAGGCAGCGGGAATGCCAACGGGCTGTACATTCCAATCAGCGAAACGGAGCAGGAAGCCCTTGATCGGCTCATCAGCGCCGACGACTTAGAGGTCCACGTCAAGGGCTGGGGCATCATCCATCACCCACAGATCCACGCAGGGGACCTACGGGTCGGGTGCCACTTCCAGCTCCTGTTCAACCGCCCCGACGTCCCGACCCCAGTGTACTTCTTCGACCTAGAGTTGCGCACACGGGGCGGCCTGAAGCTGTATGCGGAGCGGCAGCCGTGTGTGTACAATGGGCAGCCTCTACAGATCGCCGCAGGAGTCGTCCTAGACATGGCGTGGGACATCGCCCTGCGTCATATGGACCCCAAGGTCGTGAAGGCCCTCGTCCCTCATGCGTGGGGACTGACGAGCCGCCGGCAGGACAAGGACACAGGGGTGATGACCAACTTCGGCAACATGCAGTTCACGCCTGAACAGAAGGCGGCGGCACACCTGCTGCAGAACGCTGAGGCGGACCTGAAAAGGCAGGACCTAGCCAAGGTCATTGACGCCACAAGGAGATCCGGCGGCGAGATGAAAGCCACGAAAGACGGTGTTTCCGTTGCGTAACGTGCTAGACGGTTAGTTTTCCCGGCCCGTTGCCGTAACACCTCTGTATAGGAGTGCCACTGCGGCACTCCTAGGGGGTGTATAGTGGCTGACATCAAGGTAGTGGTCATAGGCGGGCAGGAACAGTTCTCCCGCAACCGGCTGTTTCCAAAGCTGCGGGGCATGGGGATCGATCCAGCGTGGCATTACGACTGGGATGCCAAGACCAAGTTCCGAGACCTGCCCAAGGGCTGTGAGGCCGTTATTGTCATCAAGGGCATGGTCAGCCACCAGATGGCCGATCGAGCCCTTTTGCTGGCCCGTAAGATCGGCATCAAGTTTGTCGTCATCCCCCGGAAATTCAGCCACGCCAAGCCGATCCTAGAACGGGTTCTGCTTGTTCAGGATAAGGCTGCTACGACCGCTGCGACCGCCGCCCCAAGTATCCCCGCTGTTATCGAGATCCCCAAAACACTTGCACCAATACCCGTGCAAGGAGGTGCTGAAGTGAAAGAGAAAAACCTCAAAGACTGGGTTTGGATGTCCTTAGAGGACAACCCCTTGTTGCTCAAGGACCCTGAAGAACTGGCCAAAGCTGCCTTGGCCAACAGTGGCCACAAGGAGGCCCCAGAAGATGACCTCCTTGTCATTGCACAGGCGGCTATCGTCCGTGCGATCCGCGAGTGGAGGAAGGCACACAAACGGGTGACACCGGAGTATGCCAACCAAGAGCGGCTTCGTCGAAGGGCCTACTGGCAGCACATGGTCCATGCCCGCCCTGGGGATGTCACGAAGCAGTCCCAAGAGTGCCTAGCATGGCTGAGGGTCGTGTTCGGTTGTGGGCTTGGTGCCGGGTGGACTACGATCGCCCGACGGGCATACAACAGGGGCGGCACCTTCCAAGACGTGGCCGACATCACCTTGGACACCAAGAAATCCATTGCGTCTCAGACTCCCGCGTCGCTGCAGAAGGTGAAGGAGGCCCCGAACAACATGGGGCTAGAGACACCCAAGAAGAAGGCAGCCCCAACGAAGCCCCCAGTGATGCAGATGCCAGCGCCGAACCACGACCCGGCCACTGGGGAAGATGACCCGCTGCCGGAGAATCCGAGGGACGGGATCATGACGGGCTTTGGAAAGGCCCCAGAATGGGCGCCTGTGGCAGCCCCCCAGGCGACGGTGCCTGCCGACCTGTTCGTGCGGCATCATGCGGCGCTGATCGAACGCCTGGAGGATCTGTCAAAGCAGGTCGCATCACTTCACAAACGCTTGGATGCCGCCACCGATGCTGGCATCTGGTCCATGCTGGATCAAGGAGTCGAAGTTGTCTTCAAACCAACCAACAATGATTAGGCTTGCTCAAGCCTACGTCTTAGCTAAGGCCATGGGTATCGACACGGATGCCTTCTCCACACTGCTGAAGGCCAACCCTCATGCCGTCACCGGCACCGCCGTAGGGCACCGCCATATCGACAGGGACACCCTACGACGCCTCCTCATCTATCAGGAGGTGTTGCAGCCCCCTGCTGAGGATGAAGTGGACCTTGCAACAGCCCACAAGATCCTCCAAGATCAGGGTGCAAGCTCCTGGGTAGCAGATATCCGCACGGGCATGTGGACAACACGCCCACGTGGGGAAAACCGGGTGCTAGCCATCCGGCGACTCGTAGATGACGCAGCTAAATGGCATGTGACCCGGCAGCAGATCGAGGACATGATTCTCGCCGCGAAAGCCCCAGAGCCGGAAGTAAAAAAACCGGCCCGCCAAAACGTCAGCGGGCGGAAACCCTTCCTGGACTTTTCACTCCGTGAGCTTTGCCAACTTGGCTACACCGTGAAGGTTTCAGCCAACCCATCGTAAATGCAACAGAAAGGGGTTTCACCCCGATAGCTAGGGGTTGCCTCCGCTGAAACGGGGTGAAACCCTTTGTGGAAAAGCCGGTGTGTTCATAAGTTCTCCACAACTTTTCGTATCACGCTAACTTGGCGTGATTGTTACTCACTTGCACCAGGCCGTTAGACGGCCTATCCCGACGACAATGGAAGCGACCCAACACGGGTCTGGAGAGAAAATATGCGATTTCACTTTACGATCATCCTGCTGGCCTGTTTCCTTTTGGTGGGCTGCCCAGCCAACAAGGCAGACAAAAGTTCCAGCAAGGATGCCACTGATGCTGGCGTCGTGGCGGACGCTGAAGACGGCAGCGACGCCGCCGATGCCGCTGACGCAGTCACCGCTACAGGTGACGTCTTGGCCATTGGGGATGCACAGAAATCGGATGCTGCTAGTGCAGACGCAGCTACGATTCTTCCCGACGCCGTCAGTGCAGACGCAGCTACGACCCTCCCTGACGCCGCCACGAAGTCCTAGCCAATGTGAGTGATTCCATCACCACCGGCTTCATCTAGGGTGCTGGTGGTGATGGACCGCAAGATCTGGATCGCAGCATCAAGCTGTCCAGCTAGGCAAGCCACGGTACAGAGGGTTTCGGTCTGCTGTCGATCAGCTAGGCCAGCTTCTGCTATTTCTTCCGCGATATCATTCAAATCCCGCACGCCCTGCACCAATGCCCCCGTGAGGTTGGTACTTTGGTGTTGGATCGCTGCGATACGGCTTGTGTGGTCCATCTTTGCCTCTATGGATGATAGGGTAGACCACATGTTACCGTTGGCACAGATAGCTAAGGATCTAGGCTACAAGGTTGGGGAGCTACGGGGCGAACTGTCCCAGATCGGCATCCACACCATCAGGATGGCCATCGTCGGCGGCTATGCTGAGAGCCTTACAGATGACGATGCGGAGGCCGTGTACAGCCTCATCAAACACCGCCCCCGTTCTGCCCCCAAGGATAGGACCATCGGGTTCTTCTACTGCATACAGCTACAGCCAGATCTAGCACCTACTCACTACAAGTTTGGGTTCAGCAGCAACCCTGCCACCCGGTTCGCGGCACACCGCACGATGTGCCCAAACCTAGTGCTGGTGAAGTCGTGGCCTAGTCGGCGGCGATGGGAACGGACGGCCATGGACGCCATCACGGCGGGGCTGGTGGCCCTAGGTCCTGAGCAGTACGTGGTGCCGGACCAACAGGCGATGCTGGGGCTAGCGGACGCCTTTTTCCGCTTCATGCCCGTGGTGGACGTCATCTGATTTCAAGTGGGCGGCAGAAACCTCCGATCTCATCCCATGTTGGTACGGGGAAGTTGTGCCCCACGCCGCCTAGCTCCCCGCGTTCTATAGTACGGCTCTTGATGACCGTCAGCTCTCTAGGGCCAGTCCCCGCAATGTTGTCCATGTTGAATAGCACCCCTCTTGGAAGGTTGCCTACATGTGGGTAGATGCAGCAATTCCACCTGCCTGTCTTCCTCTTCATGGGGGTGTGCGTGAACTTGCCTGTGATCCAGATGATACATGTAGCCTTGCCATCAGCGATGGCGGTGATGTCATCTGTGGTCTCGGGGGTACACCACACGACTTTGGCGGGCAGGCGGTACCCATGGTCGGCCAGTGTCCTCCGATAGTCGTTTTCACGCCCCCCACCATCGATGACATAGACCAGGTCATAATACTGCAAGGCGTAGTAGGTGGTTGCGAAGGTCGCCCTGGCCAACATATCTGGGTTATCACCTGCGATGAGGTTCAGGGTTCCCATGTTCCACTTCAACAGAACCCTGCAGAAGCATTCTAGGTCACTCGCTGGCATTCCAACACGCCTCCCAGGCGGCCTGATGCCCCTGCTGCGAAACCGCCTGGCCTGCACACTCTGATGCAGCTTTCGCACGAGCATCTGAAGGGCGGTGATAGACGACTAGGGCAAGTAGCAAGACAGTCACTAGTACCGCTGCCACCTCAAACCAACGATCTGTGTTCATGAGACACCTCCTAGCCCCAATGCCGGGGGCCGCGTGTCTGTTACGGCTGATGGGGGTCAAAACTAACATACGGCCCTAGCGCCCCGTTTTCATTGGTGTAGGCATAAAGGTTGAACATTTTGGTTAGACCAGAGGGGGTCCACCCGTAACAGGGGTGAGGCTGGTCACCGAAACCGACCAAGCCAGGAGGCTCTAAAATGACTACGTTGACCATGAATTTGAGTGTGAACCCCAACAGCGCCAAGTTGGCTGAGGCTTTGGCCGATGGCAAGCTGGGCACCTTCAGCGGCATCGTGATCCGCAAGCAAGGCAAGACGGCAGGCCGTGGCGCGGACAAGAAGACCTACGGTGACGATCTGGTCCACGCGGCCATCGTGACGGGCTTCAAGTATGACACCTTGAAGGAGCGTGACGGTGTCATCATGGCCACCCTGACGGCGGCTGGTCTGGCGGCTGAGGAAGGTGCGAAGGCCCTCAAGGACGGCAAGGGTAACCCTGTCACCGAGGCGGATTTCGCAGCGGCCCTGGCTGAGATGGTGGCTAGCGCCGAGAAAAGTGCCGAGGGCACCAACACGGCGACCCACGACCACGTGTACGAGCCCTTGGTTGTGGACGGCACGACGGTTCGCGGTGCCAGCGTCTACGTCTGCGTGGCGGGCAACCCCGACCACGAGTGCAAGTGCCGTGGCTGCACGGGTGATGCCAAGGCCCCTGAGTCGGGCACCATCTACCTCGCTGGCCTGAAGGTCGGTGAGACTGTGCTGGAAGTCGCCGCCAACGGCCCGGCTCCGGCTACCAAGTCCGCTGCCAAGACGGTGGCCAAGGGATACATCCGACGCAAGCTGCCTAGCCGCCGCTACGTTCGATACCGCCTTGAGCCGGGTTCGGATTTCATCCTCCGTGTCGGTGGCACGGCAGCGGTCGCCGCGAACAAGGACGGCATCGAACTGCGGGAAGCAGCGGTTGCCGAGGTCTTGCGGGTCGCATAACCAACCAGCCCGGTGCCCATCCTCAACATGGGGGTGGGCACCGGCCATTTGGGGGCTGATGATGGTGAAGGAAATTGAGCTGACACGCCTGGATGGCCAAGACTATGCCCCGTGGCAAGTAACCCTGCATGGCGAACACTGGACCTATACGGACACTTTGAGCAAGGACTCCCTTGAACAACTCGTGGGTGTGTGGGGGCAGTACAACACGAACCGGTCACGTCGGTGTGGCAAACAGCAGCAGATCGAGATGGCCAACTTCTTGGCGGTCGCCCCCAACGGCGTCTGGACGAAGTTCTGCAAGGAGGTGGAGGTCGCACTGACCCCCGAGCCGCCTGCCAACCCAGATGACTGGGCCTGATGGTTAAGTCCTAGGCGTCCCTTGCGTAACAGTGGCATGGACATCGAGGAATACCCGTACAAGCTGCCACCATGGACCCCTACGGGAACTACGACGGTGCTGATCAGCCCACTGGACCATCCTATAGACTGCCACTACACCCTTCCGCCCGCTAGTGCCGCGTGCACGGTGACGGCTGTGAACCAGCACGGCATCACCCGTGAGGCATGGGAGCGGCTGAATGAGCGAGAACACAAGATCCAGGCATTCGATAACCTGAAAGACCGCATTGACGCCCTGATGGATGACTGTGAATACTTGCGGGAAGCCCTGGCAGACGCCAAGACTGAGGCCAGAGACCATCTGCTAGCGGTACAGGTGGCTGGGCAGCGTTACCAGCGGATGCATGCCATCCTCGAAGAGATCGCTGAGGAAGGCGACGAGCACAGCCGGAAATTGGCGCAGGAGGCACTAGGTGAATGACACAGGCACACCATTGACGACTGGTACTAGCACTGAAGACATAGACCTCAGGGTCCGAGTCACGCCTGAGCAGGCTGATGCTATCAGGGATGGCACGATCCGCACCATGAGCATGGGCAGTACCGTCCAGTCCATCGGCAGCCCCTCCATAGACGCCAGTTTCGGCCTTGGGGTCTACTATGGGAATCAGAGCATGGGGGTCGGCCAGGGGATCTACCACCCTGAGCCCTACATAGACCCAGACTGCCTAGTACGCAGCCTGCGAAGTCTCCCAAAACACGAACTGGCAGATGTAGTGATGGACGTCCTGATGGGCAAGGGCGACCTTCAGCGTCAGATCAAGGACGCCGCCGCTAAGGCCACCAACACGATGTTACATGCCCACTTGAAAGAGACACGGGAGCTACTTACGGAATCTAGCAAGGTGCTTGTGGCAGCTAAGGCAGACTTGAAAGAGGCACAGGTGGGCCTAGAAAAAGCCCGTGAAGCCTTGCTGCTGGCCCGCCAAGTGGTAGAGGAGATCGCAGAGGAAGGGGACGACCACAGCCAAAAGCTAGCTCAGGAGGCCCTGGCCCGTTTGCGGTAACACGGCTGTACACAACCCGTGGTTAGTAAACGAGCGGCTGTGCCGTAACAGTGGTGAGACGTGATGATCCTGCACGCAGACGACGACACGTTCTATGACACTGTGCTGGATGCACCTGTGGTAGTGCTGGTCGAGTTCTGGGCCACCTGGTGTGGTCCATGTAGGGCACTAGAGCCACACCTGAAGAGGTTAGCGGCGCAACATGAGGGGAGGGTCCGGGTAGTGAAAGTAAACATCGCTGAGGCCCCAAGCACCGTGGATACCTACGAAGTGCAAGCGGTCCCCACCTTCATGTTCATCGATGGATCGGAGATCGTTTGGCAACGTGCGGGAGCCATCCCGCCACATCAACTAGAGGAGCTAATCCTCACCTATACCTAGAACGCTAGTGGGCGCAGGCACGCCTAAATTCGCATGACTTCCTGGAACACCTCACACAAGGCCCCTTCGGGGGTGCACACTACATACATCAGTATCCTAGGATCTTCTGATGTACCCGCCAGAAAACAGTAGGGGTACAGCGCGTACGCCGATAGTTGCGAAGTCGGTTTACCAAGTCCACATCACCCCCTACTGCCCTTTCACAGACCGCGTGCCATGATCTGCCCCTGCCCCCACTGGGGGTGGGGGTTTTTCTTGTTGTATGCCCAGAGTGCAGTAAGAAATATGTGCCTATCGCCCTAGATACCTGGAGGTTTCCATGCTCATGCTCATAAAACTGGCTCTAATCTTTTCAATGGGTTTGGTGCAACCGGGTCAGGTTTGGGGTACTATCGGAACAAAGATACCCGCCCAAAATCGTCCCTGGATTTCCTTAGCTATTTCTCACTGCCCCCACCATGGGAGGGGTAGAAAAGTTGACCCACAAATGCTCAAGCAACTGCTAGATGCAGAGGTAGCTGTGGGGGTGCCACGGCGGTTTCGGGGGATGAGCTTGGCCAAGGCGTGCATCGAGACAGGTTTTCAGGCTGATAAGGAGGGGGACTGCTGGCGTGCTGACGGTAGCTGCTACGCCAAGGGCATCATCCAGCTCTGGCCGTGGGCAGACAAGTATGTGGACCGCCTAGACCCTGTGGCGTCGGTGCAGTTCTTCCTAGAGCGCATCAAACTGGGGGCCAAGACGAAGGTGCTGAAGTTCTGCCCCGGCGTGAAGGGGTCGGACGCCAGATGGAAAGTTGCATGGCTGAGGGTAAATCGTGGGCCTCATCGCCGTAACAAGGGCGGCAAACGTGTGGCCCGTTGTGGTGGTGTGCCTCCGCATGGACTGACGCAGTTGCGGAAGTGGCAGAAGCTACGGGCCTGGAAGATCGGTGCATCCTACGAGGCAATTTCCGTACTTCAACGAACAACCCTGTGAGGACAGCAATGAGAACCCAAGGACCTATCAAACCGGGCACACTAGTCCTACTGAAAGATACGCTCCTCCCAGATGAGGAAGACGATGGACACCCCGGTGAGTACGGGCGGGTCATTCACTCGTACCAGGACAAGTAAGGGGACTGGCACTGCTACACAGCGTTCTTCGGGGAGTCTCCACCACCGCTGACGGGCAGGCCAGACAAGCCCTACGTGCTGCACTACTACACAGGTAGCCTGAGAATCCTTGAAGAAGATGCACAGGTGGTTGCCACCATGCAAGGGATCCCAGAGTGAACTGGGAAGATCAAGAAAAAGCCCGCCAGCAACGGCTACAGGCGCTGCGGGATCAGATTGCCCTACTGGAAGCTGAGGTAGCAAATGTACAGCTAGAGCCGCGTGTTTGGCAGCAAGGGAACTACCGGGTCATGTGCACGGGGTCTCACCAGTGGTCCGTACAGGTTGAGTCAGATTACAGGGAGGGTGTCTGGCTAGACTTCAGGCACACAGGCACAAGTGTGGAGGCCATCCAGTTGGCGGAGGGGTTCATCGCAAATGACGCCGCCGAGTTGAAGATGGCCAAAGAACGGGAGGCTTGGGAAGATGCCCACCCGCACCATATCTGCAATGACCAGTTCTGCATGGTGGACGACGGGACAGATTGCGACTGGTCCTATGACTGGTAATGTGAAGCCCAACAGGGAGTCATACATGCATGGGCGACAGGGTAGGATTGAGGTCATTTGCGGGTCAATGTTCAGTGGCAAGTCCGAGAGGCTAGTGAGCAGGCTAGACCGTGCCATGAGGTACGAGAAAAGGCGGGTGATCGCCTTCAAGCACGCCAGCGACGTCCGCTACCATGACACATACATCGGGTGCCACGGTGGGCTCCGGTTCCCGGCCAGACCCGTGCTGGACCCCAAAGATATCGAAACTATGGCTGTAGACTATGAAGTCGTCGGCATTGATGAGGGGCAGTTCTTCAATAGCGACCTAGTCGCCGCCTGTACCCGGATGGCAGACGCAGGGAAGCGTGTCATCATAGCTGGGCTAGACCTAGACAGCCAAGGAAACCCCTTCCCACCTATGCCTGCCCTCATGGCCGTCGCCGAGCTGGTGAAGAAGCAACACGCCGTTTGTGTGGTTTGTGGGGATGAAGCTAGCCGCAGCTATCACAAAATTGGGAAGGACACCGTAATAGAGGTGGGGGCCGCGCAGTACGAGGCACGGTGCCGCAAATGCTTCAATGAGGGACAAACCAAGTGATCATCATCACCGTAGCCCGGAAGCCTCTTGGAGGGACGGTCGCTAAGAACGTCCTGAAGCACGGGACTGGGGGCTTGAACATCGACGGGTGTAGGATCGCGAGTGGTGGCGAGCACATGGTGGAGGGCACCGTCACGAAGCAGACCACCGTTGCCGGAGATAGCCGCACAGGCAAGGCGCTTGGCATGTATGGTGCGGGATCCTCATTTACACCAACCAACCATACTGGAGGCCGCTGGCCTGCGAACCTAATCCTTCAACACCTCGACACCTGCCGCTGTGTCGGTGAGAAGATCAAGGGGATCTCGGGGGGCACTGGAAACCATGACGGGTCAGTTTACGGGGCACGGACTAACCAGGGAGCCCCTGTGGTGGACTATGCCGACGCTGATGGCAAAGAGACGGTAGACAACTGGCAGTGCATCCAAGGCTGTCCTGTAGCGGCACTAGATGAGCAGTCCGGGGATCTCCACATTAGGGGCAATATCAACCCCACAT
>FLOH01001023.1_pt1 | contig 46937 bp, 42 predicted proteins | sample 756751 | NCBI WGS metagenome assembly FLOH01 (sample SAMEA4026879, study PRJEB14308) | marine metagenome | biome: coastal water; material: water | depth 74 m | reverse complement strand
TACGCTTGCATATTGTCCCAAGCCTGCATTTGGCCATTAGTTAATGCAACTGGTATCCCGGAAGTAAAATCTATGCCAGCATGGTCTCCAAAATACCAAATACTATCAGCACGTTGGGCCACTATCCTTAGAGAACAAAAAAATAATAAAACTATAAATAAGTTATTTTTCATCAGCTTAAGCAGACTTACTTTATTTAAGCCCAAAGATAATATACTTTCCCTAATGAGAATGAATAATATTCAAAGGATTCGGGGGCTTGTAAATAAATTTTAGATGGAATGAAAAAGTAACAGCATCCGCTCAGTGGCATGTTGAAAATAATATCCCAATGCAGAATTTACTATTCCTAATACCAAAAGATACTTGAATTTTATTCCTTAGTTAATTGGTCTTCTATTCTATAATCTGAATCATTTTTTGAAAACAAACTTCTCTACTATATTTTAGTTCAGCCTCTTTCCTCGAATTTATTCCAAAGAGTTTGAGCTTTTCTTGGTTTTCAATAAAGAATGTAATGTAGTCAATCCATTCCTGCTTACTATTTGCTAAAAAACCTGTTTCATTTTGAATCACAATATCTTTGTTTATCCCAACAGGTGAGGCTATTTGTGGAATCCCTACAGACATATACATAAGCAGTTTATAGCCTCCTTTGGCCTCAGAATATTTGTCTGGTGAAAGTGGCATAATTCCTATATCAAACATATTTAGGTATTCTTGTTCTTTGTCAAAACTCCAATCTAGATGCTCTATATCCACTCCCTTAAAATTCAATGATTTATCGGCACCAATAAGTAATAGACGGAATTTATGTTTTATTGCAATTTCTTGCAATGCATTTTCAATCAATTTCAAATAGGGCGTTGTCCAATATGACCCAATCCATCCAATTGTAAAGGTTTTATTAGTCTCTTTTTTGTTTGGATAAACTCGATGAATATCAATTGGTGTAGTGATTATATTAGCTTTGAATCCAAGCTTATCACAATAATTAGCAAGAATAATATTACTCACGATGACATCATCAGAATAATTAATCATGATATCTGTACTCTGTTTTGCTTTTGAATTATTTTTATCCAAATATATAGCATCATCAAAATCAAAAATTAATTTTGAATAACCGTTTTTAGCTAGCTTTAATAAATATTTAGGGATAAATATCTTTTGTATGAAGAAATAATCGGGCTTTGAAAACATCAAGTGAAATATCCGCAACAAACTTAAACCTCTCTTCCACAAAGGAAAAATCAAAAACCTTTGAAAACCATTCTTAGGCCTTGGAGGTATTCTTGGAATCCATTTTACTTTATAACCTGCTTGTTCAAGAAAAGGAATATATTGAATTCCACGAATTCTTGAACTTGGGTGATCAATATTACCTATTGTGAAAAGTATTATCCTTTTTGTTCGACTCATACAATGATTTCTTCTTTACAAAAATACTAATAGTTTTCTTTTGTCCGCTTCTAATTAGCTGCAATTAGTATTTTACTTTAGTCAAGGCTGAAAAAGCTTCATTTCAAATTCTTCTTTATCCAGCAATTTCCATTTCTACATTTTGTGATTCTATAGAAACAAAATGTTATTTCTTAGGCCGCATTTCAAAATATATTTCTGAACATGGGAATTTATATGAAAAGGACTCTTCGTAAAGTTCTTTCCAATAGTTTGAACTGTTAAATATAAATTTAGGGATTCTCTTGAGCATATTTCTGATAAAAAACTGGGATTTAAAATTTAAATCTCTTTTCAAAATATCGAATCTTATATCATTATAAAATGTGGGTACTCTTCTTTTTAATTGAGTCTCACTTGTAGCAAAATAATCAAAGGAATAAAGGCCAAAGAAATTTCGATGGGTATAATCAGAATAATAATGTGGATTTGAAAAATAGGGTACAATTGCTTTGTGCAAGCCATCAGGTTTTAAAACTCTATGAATCTCTTTTATCAGTAATTCATAATTAGTGACATGCTCCAAGAAATGCCTTGAACTAATGACGTCAACGGAATTGTCAGGTATAAATCCCAAGCCTTTTTCGGTGTCTGCAACGATATCAACTCCATCAAGTGCAATCATGTCAACTCCAATACTTCCTAATGGTTTAGAATTGCCACAACCTAATTCAATTATTAGAAGTTCTCCCTTTTCTATTTTTTCTGCAATAATCGGATGTATCATTTTCTCCCCTTTCTAAAAATTGAAATTAATATTTTATCTGCCATCAAATTAATATCACTTGAAACTTTTAAATAATATATTATCAAACCATAAGTAATGGAGAATACTATGCTGCGATAAGCAATATCAATGAAGTAATTATTGGTAAGAGGCAGCAATTTAGCCATAAAAAATAATCCTATTGAAATAAGAACTATCCATAAACTCTTATAATTATATGGTTGCATTTTGAACTTATACCAAATGAAAAAATAACGGGCAACATTAAATATAAATAGAGACAAAAAAGACGCAAAACCTGCTCCCGTTAGTCCATATAATGGAATAAAAATAAAATTAGTCGCCACAACTAATAAGGCTAAACCAACCATTGCCACGGATTGAAATTTGTAGTGCGCGGAAGTTCCTATCACTGCTTTGCTAACTCCTGTTGCCATTTCGAGCCATGATGCAAAACCAATAAATATAAGTACATATTTTCCTTGTTCGTAATTCTCTGGTAAGTATTGATAAATACTTTCTATGTTTATAAGTACTCCTAAAAACAAGAAGCTTCCCATAATCAATTGATTTACTGTACTCTTACTATATATACTTTGAATAGTCGCTACATCATTATTTTTCCACGCTTCGGCAATTACTGCATTTGAAATCTTAACCATTGGCCGAATGGGAACCTTAACCAACACCCCAAAAAAGTAATTGATAGCATATATTCCTGTTGCTCCAATTCCTACCAATGTTGATAGCATTATACTATCAATATTAAGGATCAGTACTCCTGTAAATGAGGTTAATATGCTAAACATACTTACATTAATGATTTCTTTTCGGAGGCTAGGGCTAATGTATTTTAATGTTGGGTTTATTTTCAATTCTCCATCCCTATAAATTTGATACATAAGTAGCAAGGTAGGAAATGAAACCATGATTACAAATAAATAAACAAATTGAGAGAAACTAATAAAATTAAAATAAAACAAAACAATGGATCCAATTATCAACACCCGCTGAACCAGCTCTCTGATAAAAATGGCAAAAGTAGAATTATACAATTGGGTATAATAATTATCCAAAATGGCAAATGATAATTGAAATACAATAAGGGGATATATGAGGAAAAAATAATCGGTAAAGAGCATCGATTTATCAATACTCTTTTCAATAATCCAAGGCTGTAAAATGGCCAATCCAGAAAGGGTAATAACTAATCCTGCGAAAATTACAATAATTCCTAAAAAAAGGAAACCTTTATGGCCCGTAGCCTTATCTCTGAAATAAGGAAATAATCTGACCGTTACTCCGCTGAAACCTAATCCTGCCACTTCAGCTACAAGTGCGGAATAGGCAATGAGTAATTTCAACACTCCAATTTCACCTTCTTCCAGTATAAATGGGTAAAGCAATCCTGTGGTAACAAAGCCCAATATCACGCCTAAATAGGAGTAAATAGTGCCTTTAATTGATTGTCGCTGAATTATTCCCATAGCTTAACACCAGAAAAATCATTGCAAAATGCAATAGTTTTTTAAAAATTTTACAACTCCTCTTCTACAACTTTTATCAACTCACCGTAGGTGTCGAAATAGTGCACATAGCTAATTTTATCGCCTTGCTTTTTTAGTACCACATAATAATATTCGCCGTACTTTTTGTTTTTCTTGATACGAATGTCTCTGTATCGATATTCAATATCAAAATTATCTTTTAAGTAACTAACTGCTGGACCAGGTAAATCATCTTTTTTAATTGATTGATCGTATTCTACATTGTTCAAATCTCCCGCTTCTGCTTCTTCGCCCATTTCCTCTTCATACTTATCAGCTTTATATTCTTTCTTTTCTATTGGCTTTAAATCTGGCTCATATAAAGTTAAATATTGTCCCTGAAATGTATATTGTGCATCATAAACTAAGGGTGGTAATTTTCGACCTTGGCTTTTATGCAATATCACTGAGTAGTATTTATCACGGCGTCCTTTTTCGATGAGAAATGCTTGCTGAATCTTTTTATCTTTATGATTATGTTTCAAATCTTCTGCTATTTTTGAATTAAGCCTTCCAATCTCAACTTCTGTTTTTGAATAATATTCCTTACCATCGGCTGTATACTTAATCTCTAATATAAGCCCTTGATTTAGACACTTTACCATATAATCATGTGCAGGGCCTAACTGGTACCATTTTACTTCTTGTGCACTTTTATACTTTTTATCAAACCTTTTGGTAATTGTTTCAGGAACTTTTTTAGTATCAATAAGCGTTTGAGCCATCATGTTATGACTAACGAATCCTAGAAATAAAACGAAAATAAGTAACTTTTTCATATGCTTAAAATTTTTGTTTGTAGTTCTTTGTTTACTGTAACGCAGCTTTAGTCTCAATTATTCAGAATTACTTATTCTCTAATAATAGTTTGGGTGCGATCGGGACCTACCGAAATCACGGTAATTGGACAATCAACTGCTTTTTCAATATACTCAACATACTCCATCAACTCTTTAGGTAATTGCGAAATTTCCGTTATACCTACAATATCTTTATTCCACCCTTTATGTTGTTCCAAAACTGGCTCCAACTGGTCATCTAAAATTTCGTATGGCATATAATCAAGTAATTTTTCTCCAAGTTTATATTGTGTGCATACTGTTATTTCATCAAAATCGTCCATTACATCAGACTTGGTAATAATCAAATCTGTAACTCCATTAATCATGATTGAATACCGCAAAGCTGGCAAATCTAACCACCCACAACGTCTTGGTCTTCCAGTTGTTGAACCAAATTCATGACCTTTATCTCTTAAATCTTCACCACTATGGTCAAACAATTCTGTAGGAAATGGGCCACTTCCCACGCGGGTACAATAGGCTTTAAAGACACCATAAGTTCGCCCAATTTTATTTGGCGCAACCCCTAAGCCTGTGCAAACTGCAGCACTAACTGTATTGGAAGAAGTAACGAAAGGATATGATCCAAAATCCACATCCAGTAAAGTACCTTGTGCTCCTTCTGCTAATATGCTTTTTCCTGCTTTCAAACTTTCATTGATGAATTGCTCACTATCAACTAATGGAATTTCATTAATGATGTTCGTTGCAGACATCCATGCTTTTTCATATTCTTCAAAATTCAATCCATCGATAAGTTGGCTAGAAATATCAAAATTATATGTTTTGAGGATATTGAAGTGTAAAGCTTTTAATTTCTGATAACGTTCTTGAAAATTATTCATTTGCAAATCACCCATTCGCAAACCTAATCTTGCGGTCTTGTCGGTATAGGTTGGGCCAATTCCTTTTAGAGTTGAGCCAATTTTTTGCTTTCCTTTTGATTGTTCATATGCTGCATCCAACATGCGATGTGATGGCAAAATAAGATGAGATTTTTTGGAAATGATTAAATTCTTACTTGGATCAACTCCTTTGTCCTTCAATTTTTGCAATTCATCCTGTAAAATCTTTAAATCAATAATCACCCCATTACCAATTAAATTAATGGTCTCAGGATGAAATATACCAGAAGGAATGGTATGAAGAACGTGTTTTAAACCATTGAATTCTAGAGTATGACCAGCATTAGGGCCGCCTTGAAATCGAGCAATAATATCATATTTTGGTGTGAATACATCCACAATTTTCCCTTTTCCCTCATCTCCCCATTGAAGGCCAAGAAGAACATCTACTTTCATTTTCTGCATGTTTACATTTTATGTTTCTGACTCATTATCAGTGTTTGACACAGCATAAAAAGTCAAAGAGTGAAAATTAATTTTCAAATTAAATAATTTCTCCAAAGAATCTTGAATCTCTTGAATTCTCGGGTCACAAAATTCGATAATTTTTCCGTTGTCTGAACAAATAATATGGTCGTGCTGCTTAAATTTATACGATTTTTCAAATTGAGCACTACTGTTCCCAAATTGATGCTTGGTAACTAGCTTGCATTGTTGCAAAATATCAATCGTATTATATAAAGTCGCGCGGCTAACACGATATTTATTCTTTTTCATGCGCATATACAAGGTCTCTATATCGAAATGTGACTCGCTTGCATACACTTCACGAAGAATAGAAAACCGCTCTGGGGTCTTTCTGTGGCCTTTCTTTTCCAGATAGTTAGTGAAAATCTGTTTTACAGTTTCATAACTTTCATCCAATTTATAGTCCCTAAATTTCATATGTTTGTTCTCCTAAATTATAGGGGTTAAAATTATTAAAAAAATTCCTTATTTAGAATTAAACTAAATAAATATATGTCATACTTTTATTAACAGCTATAAGACTCTTATTATCATTGTATTACACATGTAAATATTAGGTGCAAAAGTAGCTAATTTTATACTAAATTGATCTTTTATAGTAATCTATTGAGTTCATTTCGTAGTTTTGCCGCTATCTAACCGTAAAAACTTATGCAAAATATTCCGCTCAAAATGTGGGCAGTAGTTCAATCAGCTGTCGGAGCAAAATTAGAAATAAAGGAAATGGAAGTGCCAAAACCTGGAAAAGGACAGGTGCTTGTCAAAATGGAATTTGCTTCCATTAATCCGTCAGATTTAAGCTTACTCAAAGGCACTTATGCTAGTAAAGCAAGTTATCCTTTTGTTCCGGGTATTGAAGGAAGTGGGCGCGTTGTAGCCAAAGGCGAAGGATTAATGCCAGCCATCAGAATGGGAAAAAGAGTTAGTTGTACCTCAACGGCACCACTAGATGGCTGTTGGGCTGAATATATGCTAACTTCTGCCATGCATGTGATTCCTATTGCCAATGACATCAACTACCAACAAGCTTCCGCAATGATAGTTAATCCGCTTACAGCAATTGCTTTTATGGATATTGCCAGTACATTAAATATCAAATCTATAGCCAATAATGCGGCGGGAGGAGCTTTGGGAAAAATGATGGTACGCCTATCCCTAAAATTTGGTTTTGACTTAATTAGCATCGTTAGAAATAACGCTCAAAAGGAAAAACTTAAATCCCTTGGAGCAAAATATGTACTGGATAGTTCTGATGTAAATTATACTTCCCAACTCAAAGATTTAACTCATCAATTAGATACGAAGCTTTATTTTGATGCCATTGGGGGCCAATCAACTTATGAATTTATAGAAGCAAGCCCAGAAAGCTCCTTCATATATTTATATGCCAATCTTTCTGGCGAAAAAGTCCAATTTGAAGCCCGAACCTTGCTGCAGCAAAATAAGGAAATTCGAGGTTTCTTCCTTGGGCAGTATTCTGCAAAACAGAACCTAGTTAAGACATTGAAAACCATTAAAAAAGCGCAGAAGCTCATTCATCAAGAATTGCAAACGCAGGTTGTAAAATCATTTTCACTTAATGAAGTACAAGATGCAATTGATTTATATGAAGGAAGTATGTCCGCAGGAAAAGTTTTACTGAATTGTGGTGGCGGTTTATCCTAACTATGCTGTATTGTTAACACTAGGAAACAACTATAAGGAAATCTTAGGTTCATTTGGATACTTGCCTTGCATATAATCAAGAGGACATTATTATCCAATCTCCTCCTAAAAGTAATTGAAAGCGTGCCAGCACTTTTTAAACTTCCTACACCTCTGACTTCCTACGCCTCCACCAAGCACCAAGCCACTGTCCGCTGAAAAATGCTCCAATCATAAAAGGATAAGTATAAAACTGAAACCCTAAACCAAAAGCAAAACGCAAGCCTATAACCAGCGGTACAGGAATATGAATGGATAATGCCCATTGGAGAGAAAATTTCTTAACTCCTTCTCGCCAATACCCAAAAGGCAAGTTTAGTAGTAATACTAAAATACAAACAATTCCAAGAGGCAAATACTCCATCATATATATTTTAAAAAAAAAGCTCCTAAAATTAGGAGCTTATGAGATTTGAATTTTCAACAAATTTTATTCAGCAAGAATTTTAACAACATTGTTATTCACTTCAATAACTCCACCTTTAATTTGAACGGTTTGAACCTTTTTTTGGTGATCAACCATTTTAATTTCGCCAGCTCCTAAAATAGAAACTAGGGGAGCATGCTGATTCATAATTTCAAAAGAGCCATCAATACCTGGTAATTTTACCAATTCGAGCTCTCCTGAAAAAATTGTTTTATCGGGTGTTATTACGCTTACAATCATCTGTTTATATTATATTTTTTATTGAAAACAAGGACAGCAAAATCACTCGAAAATGATTTTGCTATCGCTTTCAATTCATTTATTATTTTACTGCTTCGAGCATTTTCTTACCTTTTTCAATGGCTTCTTCAATATTTCCGACCAAGTTGAATGCTGCCTCAGGATACTCATCCACTTCACCATCCATAATCATATTGAAACCTTTGATGGTCTCTTCAATAGAAACAACACAACCAGGAATTCCAGTAAACTGCTCGGCAACGTGAAATGGTTGAGATAAGAAACGCTGTACACGACGAGCGCGATGAACTACCAACTTATCTTCCTCGCTCAATTCGTCCATTCCTAAAATGGCGATAATATCTTGCAATTCTTTATAACGTTGTAGCAATTCTTTTACTTTTTGGGCAGTGTTATAATGCTCATCACCAACAATATCTGGAGTTAGAATACGAGAAGTAGAGTCCAAAGGATCCACTGCTGGATAAATTCCTAATTCCGCAATTTTACGACTTAATACTGTAGTAGCATCCAAGTGGGCAAAAGTAGTTGCTGGAGCAGGGTCTGTCAAGTCATCCGCAGGAACATACACTGCTTGCACAGAAGTAATTGAACCACGTTTAGTTGAAGTAATACGCTCTTGCATAATACCCATTTCAGTAGCCAAAGTTGGTTGGTAACCTACCGCAGATGGCATACGACCTAAAAGAGCCGAAACCTCAGAACCAGCTTGTGTAAAGCGGAAAATATTATCAATAAAGAAAAGAATATCACGACCACCAGATTTTTCATCACCATCACGGAAATACTCAGCCAATGTTAAACCACTAAGGGCAACACGTGCACGAGCTCCGGGAGGTTCGTTCATCTGACCAAAAGTCAAAGTTAATTGAGATTCTTTAAGTTTTTCTAAATCTATTTTAGATAAATCCCAGCCACCTTCTTCCATGCTTTTCTTGAACTCATCACCATAATTGATAATACCAGCCTCAATCATCTCGCGAATCAAATCGTTACCTTCACGAGTACGCTCACCAACACCGGCAAATACAGATTGACCAGCATAGTTCAAAGCAATATTATTGATAAGCTCCTGAATAATTACAGTTTTACCAACACCTGCACCACCAAACAAACCAATTTTTCCTCCTTTTGAATAAGGCTCAATCAAGTCAATAACTTTAATACCAGTATATAAGATCTCAGAAGAAGTACTAAGGTCTTCATATCTAGGTGGCTCACGGTGAATTGGATAAGTGCGCTCTCTGCTCACTTCGCCAATTCCGTCAATGGCCTCACCAACAACGTTAAATACTCGACCATTTACATGATCTCCTACTGGCATACTTATTTTATTACCCGTAGCGACAACGTCCATTCCACGACTAACTCCGTCGGTTGAATCCATTGCGACTGCTCGAACGGTATTTTCTCCAATGTCTTGTTGTACTTCTAAAATAATTTTAGTTCCAGCGAAATTTGACACTTCTAAGGCATCATAAATATGTGGAAGATCGGCATCATTTTCAAAATAAACGTCAACTACAGGTCCAATTACCTGGGAAACTTTTCCGGTTCCTTTTCTTTCCATAAAAAATAACTTATTGTTACTGAGTGATTTATCTATTAAAATCTTAAGCTTTTTCACTTGCTTAATTTGGCGTCGAAGATATAATAAAATATAATATAAATTGTAATAAAAATGAAGCTGCTTTATAGAGTAGTAAATTTGAAAATTTAATAGCTTTTCAAAAATATTTTTCAAGCCATTTCATCATTATATTTTGTACTATTGTAGTCCATTTATTCATTCTACAAATAATTTACCATGACTCTCCAAGAAAAATATCAAAATTATTGTGGTTATATAGTCCCCTAAAAACCGCCTGCACAAAAGATTTATTATTTTCAAATTACAATTTTTTGCTTAAAAATATGACATAATATTTTATCTTTGCAAAAAATTAATTGATCATGGATAGTCGTTTAAGAAAACTACATAAATTTAATTTAATTCTTTCCTCTCGGTCTCCGCGCCGTCAACAGCTAATGGCTGGCTTGAATTTACATTTCGAAATTAAAGCTAAAAATGTCAAGGAAATTTATCCGAAAGAAATGTTGTTTGAAGAAGTGCCTGCTTATTTAAGTAAGCTTAAAGCTACGGCGTTTAAAAGAGATAAATTAGAAGCGCATGATATATTAATTACTGCAGATACAATAGTAGTTCTAGAAGGGCAGATAATAGGCAAGCCAAAAAGCAAAGCTGAGGCCATTAAAATATTGCAAGCCCTTTCCGGAAAAAGGCATAAAGTAATTACAGGTGTTTGCCTTACTTCAAACACAAAACAACATATATTTTCTGACACCTCAGAAGTGTATTTTAAAGAACTAAATATCAAAGATATAGAGTATTATGTTGAGGAATATAGCCCTTTAGATAAAGCTGGTGCTTATGGCATTCAGGAGTGGATCGGTTATGTTGGCATTGACAAAATAGAAGGTAGTTTTTATAATGTGATGGGGCTTCCTACTCAAATGCTTTACGAGGAGCTTCTCAATTTTATTGAGCTAAAATAGGCTTTAATTTATTGTCATCCTTTTAAGTTTACAACTATTATAATACTTCATTCAACTTAGTTTCAGAATAAAGCTGTTTTAATTCCTTCGCATAAAGCTATTGCATTGATATAGATTAATATATGTTAAAAGCACAATAAGAAGGGCTTGACATAGTTTTTTTTAATAAATTCGCCCCTCAAATTTGTGCTCATTTCTGGGCTCTTTTTTTTGGAATATTAATTTGACAATTTTATACAATTTTACTCATGGATTTATTTAAAAAGTTAAACAATTGGACAGGTTGGCTAGTATTTGCCTTAGCATCTGCAGTTTATATTTTTACTTCAGAGCCCACAGCTAGTTTGTGGGATTGTGGTGAATATATAGCAACCGCATATAAGTTACAAGTTGGCCACCCTCCTGGAGCTCCATTTTTCCAATTAGTAGGCAAGTTTTTCACCCTTTTTGCTTCTGATACTTCTCAAGTAGCACGTATGGTTAATACCATGTCGGCCCTTTCAAGTGCTTTCACTATTCTGTTTTTATTCTGGTCAATCACACATATGGCGCGTAAAATTGTCACTAAAGGTGAAAATATGGTGATAGAAGGTGGTAATTTAATTGCCATTATTGGTAGTGGTGTAGTAGGTGCTTTAGCCTATACATTCAGTGATTCCTTCTGGTTTTCAGCAGTTGAAGGGGAGGTATATGCCATGTCATCATTTTTCACAGCTATCGTGTTTTGGGCTATGCTCAAATGGGAGGATGCTGCAGAAGATAGAAATGGTTTCCGTTGGTTAATTCTTATTTCCTATTTAGTTGGTTTATCAATTGGCGTTCACTTACTTAACTTACTGACTATACCTGCTTTAATCTATATTTATTATTTTAAAAAATACAAGCCAAGTACAAAAGGAATTATTTTAAGTGGTGTTATTTCCATCGTATTACTTGCTTTTATTATGTACGGAATTATACCATGGATTGTAATATTTGCAGGTAATTTCGAAATGCTCTTTGTAAATACTTTCGGCATGCCATTCCATAGTGGAACTATTTTCTACTTTATTTTACTTGTTGGAGCCATTGTAGGTGGATTGATGTATACACATAAAAAGAAAAAGCTTATCGCCAATACCATTATTCTTGGCATTACTTTTCTCATTATTGGATATTCCTCATTCTTCATTTTGGTTGTTCGTTCTAATGCCAATACACCTATCGACGAAAACAATCCAGAAGATGCAACAAGTTTGCTAGCATATCTTAATCGTGAGCAATATGGCGATCGCCCATTATTTAAGGGACCATATTTCAACGCACCACAAAAACCTCAAAATGAATGGGGAGATAAATCTTCTGTTTATACAAAATCTTATTGTGTTGTGGATTTAGACAGGCTAAAAGACCCTACAGATATTAAATTAGGAGATCCTGGTTTGATTAAATTTTATCAATATAAAAACGAGGCAAATGATTATTTAGCATCTGTAAATAATCCTGCCTATAGCATCAAACAAGCATACGTGTTAACGGAGGTAAGGAACAATCGTAGTCCTGAATACGATGATCGATTTGTTACCATTTTCCCAAGGATGTATAGCAATCAACGCTCTGCACATGCTGATGTTTATAAAACTTACATGGGGCCAAATCCAAAACGTATTCGAGTGAATGAAAACGGGCAAGATAAGACTTATGAAGTACCTACTTTTGGAGACAATCTGCACTTTTTCTTTAGCTATCAAATTGGACATATGTATATGCGCTATTTTATGTGGAATTTTGCTGGTCGCCAGAATGACATACAAGGTCATGGTGAAAAAATCAATGGCAACTGGATATCAGGAATTCCTTTTATTGACAACTATAGATTAGGTGATCAAAGTTTATTACCGGTAGATATACAGCAGAATAAAGGAACAAACAAATACTTTTTCCTTCCACTTTTACTTGGCTTGGCTGGTTTATATTTCCAGTTATCGCGTAGTCATAAAGACGGCATCGTTGTAGTTGCACTCTTTATTATGACTGGATTGGCCATTGTAGTTTATCTAAACCAATATCCATATCAGCCTCGTGAACGAGATTATGCCTATGTAGCCTCATTCTATGCTTTTGCAATTTGGATTGGATTGGGTGTTTTGGCTATCTACGAGTGGCTTAAGCGATTAATGGATCCAAAAATTACAGCCACAGCAGTAACACTAGTTACGCTAATTGCAGTACCTGGTTTAATGGGAACTCAAAATTGGGATGACCATGATCGTTCTGGAAGATATAATACTTTGAATATCGCCAAAAACTATCTCAACTCTTGCGCGCCAAATGCAATACTCTTTACCAACGGTGATAATGACACATTCCCGCTTTGGTATGCTCAAGAAGTAGAAGGAATTAGAACCGATATTAAAATAGTGAACTTGAGTTTATTCAATACCGATTGGTATGTTGATCAAATGACTAGAAAATCATATGAAGCAAATCCAATTCCTTTAGGAATTAAACGCGATCAATATATACAAGGGACAAATGATGTAGCTTATTTTATCGACAATCCAAAAGTTGCTAAACCTTCAGAGTACTATAAATTGCAAGATATTATGAATTTCTTTTTTAGCAATGATAGTAAAACCAAATATCCTTTGCGTGACGGAACAAGCATGAATTATTTTCCAACAAAGAGAGTGTATTTAGATGTTGACAAGCAAAAAGTAATTGACAACGGTACTGTTGCTGAAAAAGACAGCAGTTTTATCGTAGATAAAGTAGCTTGGAAAATCAATGAAAATTTGGTTCAAAAGAATAATCTGATGATGATGGAAATGCTTTCATCTTTTAATTGGGATCGTCCAATCTATTTTGCAATTACAACTGGTTCTGACGCTTACCTTCATTTGATGGAATATTTTCAACTAGATGGTATGGCATACCGATTAGTTCCAATCAAATCATCTGAAAGCATGAGCCAAGGTGGTTATGGCCGTATTAATTCAGATATACTTTATCAGCGTTTGATGATTGACTTTAAGTATGATGGAATCAACGACCCAAGTCTTTATTTTGATGAGCATCACATGCGTTCAATCCGAAATTATAGAAGCAATTTCTCACGCCTAGCATCTCAATTAGTTGATGAAGGACAAACGGAAAAAGCCTTAGAAGTTTTGGACAAATGTATGGAAACACTTCCTGAGGTTACTGTTCCTTATGACTACTTCTTAATTCCTATTGCTGAGAATTATTACAAGATTGGGCAAACTGAAAAGGCCAATACTATAGTTCAAAGAATGACTGAAATATATGCTCATAATATGAAGTTTTACTACCATGATTCTAACCCAAAGGAATACTTGAATGAGAAACGAAATGCGCTATATATTGTTCAGGAATTGAGTAGATTAGGCAGCACTTATCAGAGTGATAATGATAAAAACCCAGCTCAAGAATTATTTGACGCTTATATCCAACGATTTAATATGGAGCAAGGCGGAAGACAATAAATTATCGCAACTCAATAATAGCAAAGCAGCACTTAAATTTTTAGGTGCTGCTTTTTTTTGTCCCCCATTTTCTGCGATAGAATCAACGCCCTTTGCCAGCCAATTTAGATTTTATATGACGTTTTTTAAGGCTCCATCATGAAAATAATTAAGCTTTTTAAGTATTAATGCAAGGCAATAATATATTATATTATACAAATAACTAATCTAATAGATTGATTGTCTATAGATTATAATAATAAATACAATTTTATACAAATTATTATCCATAGTTATTAAATTATATATATTTTTGACCACATGGTTAAACCATTTAATTAAACCAATTATTTAATACTAAATTAGAAAACATGAGTACGGCTAAAGACAGTTCAACGGAAGAGAAAATTTTACAAGCTGCAGAACAAGAGTTTATCGAAAAAGGTTTATCTGGGGCACGCATGCAGCAGATTGCAGATAAAGCTGGCATCAATAAAGCGCTCTTGCATTATTATTACCGATCAAAGGACAAGCTTTTTGAAGTTATTTTTAAAACTGCTTTTCAAGCTTTTTTCCCAAAGTTTAAGCGAATCATCAATGATGATATTGATTTGTTTGATAAAATTAGAGGTTTTGTAAATGAATATATTACTTTGATTTTAAAAAATCCCAATATTCCAATCTTTATTCTACATGAACTCAACTCAAATCCCGATAGATTAAGCATATTTTTTAGTCAAATTAATATAGCCTTACAACCTCTCAAACTTCATATTAATAAAGAAGTTGAAGCTGGAAATATTCGCCCCATTGAGGCAGAAACTTTAATTATAAATATCATAGCACTTTGCGTTTTTCCAGTTATTGCCAAGCCAATTGTGAAAGTAGTATTATTTAATAATGACCTTGAAGCTTACAACCTTATGATTGAAAAACGCAAAACTGAAGTCGCTGAATTTGTCATCAACTCTATTAAAATAAATTAATATGCGAAGCTATTATTCAAATTCTAAACAGAAATATTTCAAATCATTTTTTACATTGACTTGGCTATTTCTATTGTTTTTCGCTCCAAAAATTGGAGATGCGCAGCAAACCATATTGCTTAAAACCTGCATCGATTCTGCAGTTGCAAATTACCCTTTGGTAAAACAAAAAGCGCTTTTTGCTAAGCAATTGGAAACTCAATATGATCAAGTAAATAAGAAAAATTTACCGCAGGTTCAGCTTAATGGAAAAGCCACTTATCAGAATGAGGTAATCAGTTTAAATCTAAAAATTCCTGGTTTTGACGTGCCCCAATTAAGCAAGGATCAATATCGATTTTCCTTAGATGTGCAGCAATCTATTTACAAAGGCAATATCACTCAAAAACAGAAAACACTTTATAATACACAGCAAGATATAGCTTTAAAGCAACTCGAAATTGAACTCTATCAGTTGAAGAAAAATGTTGTTGAACTATTTTTTGGATTGATGTTCAATACTCAGCAAACAAATATTATCAAAACCTATGAAAAACAGCTCGATCAGCGATTAGAAGAATTTCAATCTTTGGTGAATAACGGAATGATTCTACAATCTACTTTAGATGGTTTTAAACTTGAAAAAATTAAGCTTTTGCAGCAACTTATTGAGGTGAAAACTGACCGAATCATGTTAGTTAAAAACCTGAGCGAACTCAGTGGAATTGCTTTAGATACGTCAATGGTTTTTGCAGCTGACGAGTATGAAATGGTCAATAATAAAATTCAGCAAAGACCAGAAATGCAATTAATGGATCTTAATCAAAAACAGTTAGAAGTTGGCAAAACACTAGTTGGGTCAAAATATCAACCCATGGTTTTCGCTTACGGAACAGCAGGCTACGGCCGGCCAGGTTTTAATTACCTAACCGATCAATTTTCTGATTTTTATATGGTCGGAATAGGATTTAGCTGGAATATTTGGAGCTGGCAGGAAGGAAAACGCGAAAAACAATTATTGGATATCAACTCTAAAATAATAGACACTCAAAAGGAAAGTTTTCTTAAAAATTTGCAAGTTGGTTTAAATACTTATGAAATGGAAATGAAAAAGCAAAGCGATTTAATTGTGCAAGATAAGGAGATTATTGAAATACAGAAACGAATTGCAGCAACATCAAACCAACAAATTAAAAATGGTGTACTTACCGCTTCACAATATATTACAGAACTTGAGAAAGTGCAACAATATGAACTCAATTACGAGATTCATCAACTAAAGCTAAAACTTGCTAAAGTGAACTACTTATGGGCAATGGGAATTCTTTAATCATTATAATAAAACAATTAAAATTTAAAAATATGACACGCTTACTAACATTTATTTCTCTCGTTTTATTAATGGCATCATGCCAAAATAAAGAAATAGTATCAGATGCATTTGGCAATTTCGAATCTGACAAAACCATTATTTCTTCGGAAGCAATGGGAAAAATTCTCCGCTTTGAAGTAGAAGAAGGAGACTTGGTTAAACCAGGCCAAGAAATTGGACTTATCGATACTCTGGATCTACATTTGAAAAAATTACAACTAGAAGCTCAAATAAAATCCGTTGCCGCTAATTCCCAACAAATATTTGCACAAGCAGAAGTTCAGAAGCAGCAACTGGCCAATATTTTGGTAACAAAAACTCGAATAGAAAAGCTAATTAAGGAAGGAGCAGCAACACAACAACAATTGGATGATGTTAGTGGGCAATATGATTTAACCGATAAACAAATTAGCGCAACCGAAACTCAAAATAAAGCTTTGCAACAACAATTGCAATCCATGGATGAGCAAATTAAACAAATAGAACTTGCGATTGATAAGTGTAATATTATCAACCCTGTAGAAGGAACGGTACTGAGCAAACTAAGCATGAAAGGTGAAATAACATCTCCGGGCAAACCTTTATATACTATTGCCAATTTAGATTATTTAAAACTAAAAGCCTATGTTTCTGGTGATCAATTGGGAGAAATAAGCATTGGTAAAAAAGTAAAAGTACTGGTAGATGGAGCAGAAGGAAAGCTTGTTGAACATGAAGGAACTATTGTATGGGTTTCAGAAACTTCTGAGTTTACTCCCAAAACCATTCAAACACGTGAAGATAGAGTAAATCTAGTTTACGCCATAAAAGTCAAGGTGAAAAATGATGGCAGTTTAAAAATTGGGATGCCAGGCGAAGTGTCTTATTCCACATCAAATATTACTAAATAATGATGAATAAAAGCATCAGCATAACCAATGTCAGTAAACACTACGGCGATGTAGTGGCCTTAGACCAGATTTCATGCACCGTGAATGAGGGTGAGTTATTTGGGTTTATTGGCCCTGATGGCTCAGGAAAAACCAGCCTCTTTAGAATCATGACCTCCCTCCTTTTACCAGATTCGGGGTCAGTAATAGTAGATGGCTCCAATGTGGATCAAGATTATAAAGAATTGCGAAAAAAAGTTGGTTATATGCCAGGTCATTTTTCGCTTTATCAGGATATGAGTGTGGAAGAAAATCTGAAGTTTTTTGCCGGAGTTTTCAAAACTACCATTGCCGAAAACTATCATTTAATCGAAGATATTTACAAGCAAATTGAGCCTTTTAAACATCGACGTGCTGGTAAGCTTTCGGGAGGAATGAAGCAAAAACTTGCCCTCTCTTGCGCCTTGATTCATAAGCCTACAGTACTGTTTTTAGATGAACCCACTACCGGTGTTGACGCCGTTTCTAGAAAAGAATTTTGGGAAATGCTAGCCAAACTTAAAAAAGATGGATTAACAATTATTGTTTCTACACCATATATGGACGAAGCTGCCCTTTGCGACCGTGTTGCGCTGATGCAGAAAGGTCGTATTTTGAGTATTGATAGTCCTGACCATATTGTCCAAAATTTTCCTCATCAATTGTATAGTATAAAAGCGAAAGACATTTATAAACTAATGAATGAACTCAAAACTTTTGATAGTGTACATTCCTCTTACTTATTTGGTGAGCATCTTCACTTGGTGCTAAAAAAAGGAAATCAAATCAAAGATTTAATTTTTAGTCTGCAAAACTCAGGTATAGAAGAGATTGAAACTGCTGAAATATCTGCAACGATAGAAGATTGTTTTATGGAATTAATGCAAGAGTCATGAAAGTAGCCGTATCAGTAACAAATCTAGTCAAGACATTTGGTTCCTTTGTGGCCAATGATAATCTCAATTTTGAAGTATATAAGGGCGAAATATTTGGTTTTTTGGGCGCTAATGGGGCTGGAAAAACCACAGCAATAAAAATACTTTGCGGACTTCAGCGTCCAACATCAGGAGAGGTGAAAGTAGCGGGATTCGATATTTACAAACAAACGGAATTGATTAAGAAAAACATTGGCTATATGAGCCAAAAGTTTAGCCTTTATGATGATTTAACCATCCAGGAAAATATCCGATTTTATGGTGGAATTTATGGTTTGAGTAATGAAGAAATAAAGTCCAAAACTGAGCAATATATACGAGAATTGGAACTAGAAGAATATGTAAAAAGCATGGTGGCAGCTTTGCCATTGGGCATAAAACAAAAGCTGGCTTTTTCAGTTGCAGTGATTCATTCGCCACAAATTGTGTTTTTAGATGAACCCACATCTGGAGTTGATCCAATTACTCGCCGGCAGTTTTGGGAAATGATTTATGCCGAAGCAAATAAAGGCAGAACAATCTTTGTTACAACACATTATATGGATGAAGCTGAATATTGTCACCGGGTATCCATTATGGTAGATGGTATAATTGAAGCTTTAGACACACCTACTCAGCTTAAAAAAACTTTCAAAGCAGAAAGCATGGAAGAGGTTTTTATACAGCTCGCACGTAAATCAACACGAGTAGATTAATTTTAATATATACTTAAGATGAAAGATTTTATCATCAAAGAATTTAAACAAATATTTAGAGATTATCGCTCGATGATTATCCTCTTCGGGATTCCTATTGCGCAAATTCTCCTTTTTGGTTTTGCCCTTACTTTGGACCTTAAAAATGCTCATATTGCCGTTTTGGATAATGCGAAAGATGAGCATAGCCGTAAATTGACTGAGAAAATTGCCTCCTCAGAATATTTTATATTAGACCGCCATTTGAATTCTGCTGACGAAATTGAAGATATTTTCAAGGAAGGAATAGTAAAAGAGGTTTTGGTTTTTGAACCTAATTTCAGTCAAAACCTTCTCAAAACTGGCCAAGCAGATATGCAAATTATTGCTGATGCATCAGACCCCAATACGGCCAATATGTTGGTAAATTATACTAGTGCAATAGTTGCCAATTACCAGCAAAGTCTGCTGCCTTCAAATCCATTGAATGGAATAGTCATTCCTGATGTAAAATTCAAATATAACAAGGAGCTCAAGAGCGTTTATATGTTTGTGCCTGGTGTTATTACCATTATTTTAATGCTAGTCTCAGCCATGATGACTTCCATTTCCATCGCTCGTGAAAAAGAGTTAGGAACTATGGAAATATTGCTGGTATCTCCCATAAAACCTTATCAGATTATTGTTGGAAAAGTAATCCCTTATTTGCTACTTTCTTTTATTAACTTTCTAATTATCTTAGTCTTATCATACTTTGTTTTGGGAATGCCACTGGGCGGAAATATGCTATTATTAATGAGCGAAAGCCTTTTATTTATTTTTATGGCTTTATCCTTAGGCATCTTTATTTCTACAGTCAGCAATTCGCAACAAACGGCGATGTTACTCTCTATGTTTGCCCTTTTGTTGCCAACGATACTTTTATCTGGTTTTATTTTTCCGATAATAAACATGCCCACCATCTTGATATGGATTAGTAATGTAATGCCTTCCAAATTTTTTATCATTATCGTCAAAGACATTATGCTTAAAGGTTCTGGTTTAATGGACGTATGGTTTGAAACCCTTATTATTCTATTATTCACGCTATTTTTCATGGCGCTGAGTATCAAAAAATTTAAAATCAGATTATAATGAGAAGCCTAAGATTTATTATAGAAAAAGAGTTTAAGCAAATCTTCCGCAATAAAATGATGATTCCCATCATTTTTGTCATGCCGATTGTTCAGCTGTTGATATTGTCTTATACTGCCACATTTGAAATTAAAAATGTAACCTTAGGAGTTCTTGACATGGACCAAAGCACAAGTTCTCATGAACTTGTACATCAATTTGATGGCTCACCATTTTTTCAAATAACGACTTATAGTTATAGCTTAAACGAACTGGAGAAGAAAATGCAGCATGGTGAAATAGAGCAAATTATCAATATTCCATTTGGTTTTGAAGAGGAATTGATCAACGGACAATTCGCTCATATTCAAATCACATCTGACGCGGTAAATGGTAGTGCGGCCACATTAATGTCTTATTATGCAAGTTCAATTGTGATGGATTATAATAAAAAAATTCTAGTCAGCGAACAGGGGGCTGTAGCATCAAATAAAGGAATTGCCACTCCATTTCAATTTTGGTATAATTCAGAACTCGATTATAAAAAGTATATGGTTCCTGGGATATTAGTTTTATTGGTAACTATGATCGGAGCTTTTCTTTCAGGAATGAATATTGTTCGCGAAAAAGAAATTGGCACAATTGAGCAACTTAATGTAACGCCAATCAAAAAACATGAATTTATAATTGGCAAGCTACTTCCTTTTTGGATAATCGCTATGTTTGACCTCATCTTAGGACTCACTATTGCGCGCTGGGTATTTGATATTCATATTGTTGGCGATCTATGGCTAATTTTTGCAGTAGCTTCCATTTATCTTTTGGCAATACTGGGAATTGGATTATTAATCAGCACCATTACAGATACTCAACAGCAAGCCATGTTTTTAGCTTGGTTTTTTATGGTCATATTTATTATGCTCAGTGGTTTATTTACCCCTATAGAAAGTATGCCTACTTGGGCGCAGAATGTAAATATCATCAATCCAATAACTTATTTTATCCGGTTTATGAGGCAGGTAATACTCAAAGGATCTGGATTAATGGATGTGATGGGCGATATTATTTCGATTTCTATTTATGCAGTTTCGGTATTGGGTTTGGCAATATTTAGGTATAAAAAGGTGAGCTAAATATTATCTGCCAGAAAACGTCAATCTCATCGCGAACTAATTGCAGAGGAGACATTCGCCAATCCAGAAAAACTAACCAACTCGATGCGAGCTCTTCCAATCATCAAATCACCTTCAGCCAAAATTGGCAGTCTGTTTTTATCATCTGAAACGAAAATCGTCATTGGAGTTTCGTCGGCAAATACACCACCAGTAAGTACATGTGGAGCAAATTTTAAGCAACGGGTATATCCCAAGCTGGTTTTAATTTCCTCATAACCTGTAAATTCGAATTGGATTTGGTAAACAGAATCATCCATAAAAAGATTTACTTCAAATTTTTGATTCAGCGTAATGGCTGCAAAATCATAATTCCGAATGAAATATAAAACTGATAATAAATCTTGAACTTGGTGTTCGGTTTTGAAATCTCTAACAGATTGACTTCTATTATTCTGCACTCTTATTTTTCCATTTTCTTGAGTAAAAACTACATCACTGCTTGCTTCATATCCTCCCTCTTGAATTCTTTTTTTGAAATAATAAGGCAATTGAGTTTTGGTTTCAACATAAGTTTCGTAGCGGTCGTTGGCTTTAAAAAACCATCGAAAAGCACCTTTGGTTTCTCCTTCAAGCACAATGTGAGTAAGTGATTTTCCTCCTTTTATTACAGGACTTTGTTGCACTTTAGCCACCATTTTACCGGCTGTTACATTGCCCGTTATGGCTGAATTATAATACAGTTTGAAGGTAAGTTCCTCACCATGAGTATAGGCTTGATCAAAGGCCATTGCAGATTGTTGCATAAAGGCAAAACTAAAAAGGAAGGCTAAAACTACGTTCGATAATTTTCTCATGGCTATAATTTATAAAACTCGCTTAAAAACAAAAAGCATTCCAAAAATGATTTTTTTGAAATGCTTTTTGTAAAAGATTATATATTAAATACTTCTATCTAGTCAACAGTTTAAAGCCAACGCCATGCACATTAATAATTTGTATCGTTTCGTCTTCTTTAAGATATTTCCTTAGCTTGGTGATATAAACATCCATACTTCTGGCATTGAAGTAACTATCATCTTTCCAAATGTTATTCAAAGCAACTCTACGGTCTAAAGTTTCGTTTTCGTGCATGCATAGCATTTTCATCAATTCAGCTTCTTTGCTGGTCAATTTTTGCTCCGAATCTCCTGAAGTCAACTTTTGATGTTCATAATTGAAAGTATATTTCCCAATCTTAAACTCAATCTGGTTTTCGTTTCCATCGTCCATTTTACCACTGCGGCGCAGAATAGCAGTCATGCGAGCCAGAAGCAATTCCATGTTAAATGGCTTAGTAATATAGTCATCGCCACCCAATTCAAAGCCCTTAAGTTTATCTTCTTCGAGCGATTTGGCCGTTAAAAATAAAATAGGAATAAGTTTATCAGTTTTACGCACATTGGCAGCAAGTGTAAATCCATCCATAACGGGCATCATCACATCTAAAACTAACATGAAATAATCGTTTTTTTTGTGAAAACCGAATAAGGCTTCCTCTCCGTTGGCAAACAGATCCACATTAAAACCTTTGGCCTCCAAATAAGATTTAAGTATTTTCCCTAGATTAGGATCGTCTTCTGCTAGTAATATTTTAACTTTTTCCATAGCTTATTATATTTAGTTTTTCCAAATTATTGGAATTTATATTTTATGATTGTTTACAACTTGTTTTCAAAAAATCAATGGGTAAATGAATATTAAAAGTGGTTCCTTTCTGCATTTGACTTTCTAGGCTAATCGCCCCACGATGCTTATCAACTACAGCTTTAACATAGCTCAAGCCAAGTCCAAATCCTTTAACATTATGCACATTACCTGTAGGAACGCGATATAATTTATCAAAAATCTTTTTCTGATTTGCCTTTGAAATACCAATACCATTATCTTGTACCGAAATGAGAAGGCAATCTCCATCATTTTTAGTACTGATGGTAATTTCTGGTTTTTCAAGCGAATATTTAATCGCATTATCCAGCAGATTATACACTAGATTAGTCAAATGTATTTGATCGGCATTGATTACGTGATATTGGGCTTCGAGCCTAAGATTCAGTTTCCCTCCTCTTTGCTGAATCAGTATTTCGTTATTTTTAAAAGTGTCACGAATTACATCATGCACATTCACCCATACATTTTTAAGTATCAATTCGCCCTTGTCAATAATGGCTGTCTGAAGAATTTTTTCAGCCATGCCGGCTAATCGTTGATTTTCGTCCCGAATAATAGAAATGTAACTATCGTATAATTCGGGAGTTTTTCTAATATCATCATCCTGTAATGCTTGGCAAGCTAATGAAATGGTTGAAACCGGAGTTTTAAACTCATGAGTCATATTATTAACAAAATCATTTTTTAAATCCGAAAGCTTCGACTGGCGAATAATAGTGGTAATGCTATAAGTAAAAAGGTAAATTACAGCAAGAATAATAATGATGGACAAAAACAACATTAAGCCCATTTCTTTTAATAGATATTGCTTTTCTTTCGGAAATACAATCATCATATAAAACTGCTGATCGTTACGATTTGAAACAAATGGAAAAGCATAGGCTTTTTCCAAATACTTACTATCATTCATTTTACTATCATGATAAAGAAAATAGCTTCCTTTTTGATTAAAAATATTAAATTTGAAATCAGCATAGATATTATGACGTTTTAACTCTATTTTAATGATGCTATCCATCACTCTATAAGAATACTCTGGATTATCAAAAATAGCATTATCAAAAGATGGAATAATACTAAATTTACTTGGGTATATTAATTCAAAAGTTATACTGTCTGAGTTATAGACGAATTTCTTGGCTAATTTGTTGTTGTTTATTCGTGGTACAGGCCCGGCTGGAATTAGCGGTTTGCCCATCATTTTATGTAATCTATTTTTATTGGTAAAAGATTCTAATTCATCCACTTCCAACATCACTTCTGTGAAAACCCTTTGAACATCACTACTAAAAGCGGTTTCTTTAATCGACAAGGCATTATGAATCCATAGCATTTGCATGACCAAAAGACCAATCATTACCAATCCCATGGCAATGCTTATACTAACTATGTTACGTGTATTCATCGAGCACAAAAGTACGAATCTTTATTAGGCAAGTAGCTGTTCTATTTTCATTTAACAGATTTTAAGTTTTGTTTAATTCCTTTAACTTTTATGTAATTCAGCATATATTACTTTTGTCACGTTAGTTCTTTTACAAGATAGACTTCCAAAACCTATCGCAATAACACTAAACTATATACTGTTAATCGTACCTTTTTTCCTGTACATTAAAAACGATTAACACAACCTGTGATTTTATAATTAGGACAAACTCCCCGTTTGTCCTTTTTTGTTTATACTAATTTACCCTAATCCAAGTTAATCTAAAGGCAAATTTCAATTACATTTGTACAAATTTTAAAACATTGATTTGATGAGTAAACCCTTAATTTTAGTGACTAATGATGATGGAATTAATGCTCCTGGAATTCGCTTTCTGATTGGCATTATGCGTGATATTGGAGAAGTAGTCGTTGTTGGCCCTCAAGATCCACAATCGGCTATGAGTCATGCTATTACTATTAAATATCCCTTACAATATTCTATAATTGAAAACAGTGAATTATATCATGAATATAGCTTAAATGGTACACCTGTAGATTGTGTGAAATTTGCCATACACCAATTGATGGACAGGAAGCCTGACCTGGTGGTATCGGGAATAAATCATGGTTCAAACGCTTCTATCAACATTATTTACAGTGGAACAATGGCCGCAGCAACCGAAGCTGCAATGGGTGGAATTCCTAGTATTGGATTTTCATTATTGGATTATGATCATCGTGCAAATTTTGCCTTTACTGAAAAATATATTCGCAAAATCGTATTGCAAGTTCTAGAGAATGGACTACCCGAAAACACCGCTTTGAATGTTAATTTCCCAAAAGAAAATGGGACAGAATATCAAGGGTTAAAAGTGTGTCGCCAAGCAAAAGCTTATTGGAAAGAGGACTTTGACGAGCGTTTTGATCCCCGAAATGGCAAACCATATTATTGGCTCAAAGGTACTTTTACTGTTTATGAAGACGACGACCAAACTGATGAATGGGCTTTGAAAAACTATTTTGTTTCCCTTGTTCCAGTTCAGTTTGATTTTACAGCATATCAAAGAATTAACGAATTAAAACACCTAGAAAAATTATGTTCAGCTTTTTAAAAAAGGATTCGTATTGGCTAGGAGCTGGTTTGGCCACCATTGTACCCATGATTGTTTTTTTCATACTCCGTTGGTCTGTAGATACACTCAGCGAGATTTTTACTCATGGCTATCCATTGATTAGGTATCACAACGTTATCTTATTTAGTGTTTTTTTAAACATGGTTATTTTTGCGCCCTATTTGCACAGAAAGCAATATGATAAAAATGGTAGAGGAGTGATGATTGTAACTTTCATTATGACTGTTGTTTATTTTATTTGGAGGTATCAGAGTATTGGCCTTTCATAAATTATAAAAACATGAAATACTTCCTAATAGTTGGTGAAGCTTCTGGAGATCTGCATGGTAGCAATCTTATCAAAGCCATAAAAGCACAAGATAAGCATGCTGAATTTCAATTTTGGGGAGGAAACTTAATGAGTTCTGCAAGTGGTATTGCTCCAAATAAGCATATCGACGAGCTGGCAATCATGGGTTTTTTGGAAGTAATTGTAAAACTAGCTAGCATTAAAGAGAATTTTAAAACCATTAAAAGAGAACTGCTTCAATTCAAACCTGATGCATTAGTTATGGTTGATTATCCTGGTTTTAATTTAAGAATTGCTCCTTTTGCCAAAGAAAACAATATTCCAACATTCTATTATATTTCTCCAAAAGTGTGGGCTTGGAAACAGAAGCGAGTATTTAAAATCAAAAAGTATATCGACGTTTTATTTACCATTTTACCTTTTGAGACGGAATTTTACAAGCAGTTTGACTATGAGGTTCAATACGTTGGAAACCCTTTGTTGGATGCCATTGCAGATTATAATAAACTAGAGAAAAAAGAAATAAAAACCCATTACGACAAACCCATTATTGCCATTTTACCCGGCAGTAGAAACCAAGAGATAAGTCGAATTTTACCCCTGATGATTGAAGCCGCAGATTCTATTGAGGCTTATGAATTTGTGATTGCAGGTACGTCTAGCTTTGCTCCCAGTTATTACGAAAGATTTTTTGTAAAAAGAAAATACGAAATTCGTTATAATGAAACATATGGCGTGCTCTCAGATGCCTATGCCGCGATGGTAACTTCAGGAACAGCCACATTGGAAACTGCACTTTTCAATGTTCCACAAGTAGTTTGTTATAAGGCGAATACAGTCTCCTATCATATCGCCAAAAATCTGGTAAAAGTTAAATTTATGTCATTGGTAAATCTTATTCTAAATCGAGAAGCAGTGCCCGAGCTTTTGCAAGATGAATTGAATAAAGAAAGACTTCTGGAAGAAATCTATGCCATCTTAGAAAATGGCACAAAAAGACCACAGATATTAGCCGACTATAAAATCCTACATCAAAAAATGGGAGAAGCAGGAGCGTCGGAACGAGTAGCTAAGGGAATTATTGATTTTTTACAATTCAAGAATAATAGTCAATGAGAATTAAGGTAACCCTTCTTTTATTAATTAGTTTACTGCTTGAAATAAAGTCTGTTGAGGCCATATTTTTAGATATTAATATCTACAATTCCTACGAAGTAAATGCTATCGATTTTAGTCCAATTTCCGGTAAATATATTTTAGAAGCTGACGAAAAAATTCAGAAGGAGTTTCAGAAAGGCACAATTGTCAACATTACTCCCTTACGCGATTCAGTTTTACTTCAAATCAACCATGTAAATGTGGGGTTATATAAAGAGGTAAGCCTTTACGGGCGAGGTTTTGTAAATACTTTTATGCTAAAAAATGAATTTAAAAAATTACCTACAAGGTCTTATGAAGATCATCTCAAAGTGAGAGTTGTAGATGGTAAACTGCAGCTTATCAACAATGTAGATGTGGAGCATTATGTAAGTGGTGTGGTACAATCTGAAGCGGGAGGTAGTAGTAAAAATCTTCAGTTTTTTAGCGTGCAAGCTGTTTCTTGCAGAACTTACGCACTGGTTAACTATCTGAAACATACCGTAGATGGTTATAACTTATGCGACGATGTGCATTGCCAATATTATACCGGAAAAAGTACTTTGCCAGATATTTTGCGCTCGGTGTCACGCACCAGCGGTGAGGTAATTGTAGATAGTAGTATTCATATGATATCAGCTGCTTTTCATTCAAACTGTGGTGGAGAAACCGTTAATTCTGAGGATGTTTGGACACTCCCTACCACTTATTTAAAAGCCAGAACCGATACTTTTTGTACAGGCATGTCGAAAGCCCTTTGGAATGTCACCATGCCTAAATCCGATTTTTTAAAAACATTAAATACTGCCTTTAGTTTTCCTGTTAATGATAGCTTAATGGTCGATAGTGCCTTCAATTTTTTACAAGCAACACGCAAAACACTTTTTGTAAATAATATTCCACTAAAATTAATCCGGCAGGAATTCAAATTTAGATCCACCTTTTTTGAAACAAAAACTGAGGGTAATAATGTCATTATTCGTGGTAGAGGATTTGGACATGGCGTAGGACTTTGTCAGCAAGGGGCTATTCATATGGCTGAACTTGGATATGAGTATCCTGCTATTATCCAGTTTTATTATAAGGAAACCACCATTATCCATTATAGTGAGCTGAGTTATGATTTTATGCCACAGTTTTAGGTTTGTTTATGGATTGTTTCACGCGAAGAGCGCAAAGAAGAATTTGACGCAAAGAACGCGAAGAATAGAAATTTAAAATTCTGATAGAGTACTTTTATTTTTACCTAAATTTGTGCTATAAAGTGGCCTTGTTTTCATCATGAATTAAAGCTAAATTTTAAACAGAATTGCGAAATCATCAATTCAATATTAAGGTAAAATGAAACAAATCAGAGCCTATCTTGAACAAAATAATCCAATCCTTGAAACAGATTGGCAACTATTTTTGTCGAAACTTAAAAAAGTTGAATACAAGAAAAAAGCCGTGATTTTAGCATTGGGAGCTATTGAAAACCACTTATCATTTATAGAAAAAGGAATCGTTAGGTTGGTCATTCCGAAAGAAGATATAGAAAAAGATATCACCTTTGGTTTTAGTTTTGAGAACGAATTTATCAGTGCTTACGATTCCTTCCTAACACAAACACCATCCACATATCAACTTGATACACTAACAAATACAACAGTTTGGAGCATCACTTATGCTGATTTGCAGGAGGTTTATAAGCAAACCGAAATAGGCAATTCTATAGGTCGATTTTTTGCCGAACGGCTGTTTCTCATCAAATCGAAAAGAGAACAATCGCTCTTGAATGAAACGGCTGAGCAACGTTATCTGAATCTTTTTATAGAACGACCAAATCTACTCAAAGAAATTCCTTTAAAATATATTGCTTCCTATATTGGTGTAACGCCTCAAGCTTTGAGTCGGATTCGAGCTAGGATATAAAAATAAGTTGATTGAAATATGTGAATTTGTTAGATAATTCTAGTTTTTAGTCTTTAGTTCTCAGGCGGCAGTTGGCAGTTGGCAGTTGGCAGTTGGCAGTCGGTCGTTTTCAGTCTTCAGTCTTTTGCCTTCATACTTAATACTTCTGCATTAAAAATCTCAATCCTCCGCCTCCCACCCAAAAACCCACCGCAACGGCACCTCCTTCTCCAAGGGGGACTATAAGCTTTATACAGATTTGATGTAATCTACTTTTGCCTTAATACTTCTGCCTTAATACTTATTCTCATTTTCTTAACCCAAGTTCATAGTTTATTTCCAGCCCTTTAGCTAATTTTGTCGCATTCAAAAACGAAATACAATTATCGTGGAAAATTATTTTGAAAAACAATTCGAGTTGCGCTATTTTGAAATGAACAAGTTCAAAGAAGCTTCCCCATTGACTATGCTCACTCTATTGGAAGAAACGGCAGCGGATCATTGTCAATCTATAAATTACGGATTATTCGATTTGCTAGATCAAAATGTTGGCTGGGTATTACTTTCTGGAAGATTAGAAATGAAACGCTATCCTGCTTATAAAGAAAAAATAATAATCCGCACTTGGTTGTCAGAGCATTCTACAATAAAGGGCATAAGAGAAAATATCATTTACGATGAGCAGCGAAATATCATTGGAAGAGCCAAGGGCCTATGGGTTTTCTTTGATATTGCAAGGCGCCGACCCATTCAAATTTATGATGATATTATCCAAAAGTGGGGAATTAATCCAGAAGTTTCGCTAGATGAAAATATCAGTAGAAAAATAAAACCAATTAATTCAGGGGAATATACTCAAGAATTTAAAGTCAATCGCTTTGATGTGGACACCAATAAGCATGTGAATAATATCCGCTATTTGCAGTGGTCGATGAACTCGATTCCTGATGAAATAATTGACAATTACTATCTCCATTCTATTAATGGGCGCTTTATTGGAGAGGCGAAATTTGGTGATACGATACAATCCTTCACGGCTCTTGATGGAGCAGATCATACTTTTATTCACACCATTAAAACAGATGATGGATTGGTTTGCGCAACTGCCAAAACGGTTTGGTTGCCCCGGTAATTTAAGCTAACCCGGACAATTCGAGTAAATTACTTGGAAAGTCATTTTATAAACTGAGTACATAATTGCTTAGGTTTAAAGATTATATGATCATAATACATTAAAATATGTTAATTATTATTTAGGTTAGTGAATATTAACTATCTTCGCGCCATAATTTATAATATATGAAGACGAGCAGACAAATACAAATCATAGAAAGTTCGATGGAACTTATTGCTAATAAAGGCATTCAGGGCTTTACTATTAAAAACTTATCAAAAGCCATTGGTATTTCAGAACCAGCAATTTATCGCCATTTTGATAGTAAAACAGATATTTTAATCGCCATCTTGGATAATTTTAGAGAGATGACCCAAATGATGACATTAATTTCGGCTAGTAATACAACTGCAATAGAAAATATAGAATTTTTATTTTCGAAAGTACTTGAGATATTTACCGAGCAACCATCAATTATTTCTGTAATATTTTCTGAAGAAATATTCAAAAACGAAACTGTATTAAAAAATAAAATTTTAGAAATTCAAAACCAACAGCAGATCAATATTGAGACCATTATGAAAAAAGGACAAATGATGGGTGATATTAGAGATGATATTGACATCGGTAGTTTGGCTCTTATCTCTATGGGATCATTAAGATTACTCGTTAAACGTTGGGACTTGAACAATCAAAATTTCAGTTTACAAATAGATGGCAATAAACTTATTAATTCCTTCAAATTATTAATTGTTAAATAAACACATTATGAAAATTACAAAAGTATCAGATGTAAGCATCAAAGAAACACCACACAAAATTGATTCTAGAGAATTGTATAATAACGATTCGGCTCAGGCAGTTCATATTGAATTAAAACCTGGTGAAAGTCTAAAACCACATATCACACCTGTCGATGTTTTCTTCTATATTCTAGAAGGATCACCAGAAGTGTTAGTTGGCGACGAAAAAATACAAGTTGAGGCAGATAGTTTAGTTGAAAGCCCTAAAGATATTGTTCATTGTTTATATAATAATACAAATGAAAACGCACGGATTCTTGTTGTAAAAGCACCAAAACCAACTACTCAAACAAGATTATTATAAATTGCAATGACTACTAAAAAACTAAAATATACGAGCAATTCATTAGCAGCATTTATTGCGGCTTTTGGATTGATTACGTTTATAACCAGCAGTTTTATAATTTTTGATTTATTCGATTTTCAATCTAAACAGGGTGATTATGTGCTTTTTGTTGTTGTAGCAAATTTTATTAGCAGCATACTTTACCTTATTGCGGTTTATGGAATAATCAAAAGTAAAATTTGGACTACTCGTGTTTTATCTATTTCTGTTATTATGCTTTTCACAGTTCTTTTAGGCCTTTTTATACATATAAATTCTGGAGGACTCTATGAAACCAAAACAATTGGAGCAATGATATTTAGAATTACATTATCCCTCCTTTTCGCCTTATCCTCCTATTTACTCTTTAAAAGAATGAAAAATGAAAGTTAAAAAAAATTTAATAACTAAGTTAGTGAACACTCACTACTTTGTGTGGGTTTTATTATTCTTCATGGTCATTTTAGTGACCCCAAATGGACAAGCCCAAGTATGGACTTTGCAACAATGTATTGATACTGCTCAGGTTAATAATAAAAATCTACAAATAGGTCGTAATAACATGGCTTTGGGCGAGCAGCGTCAAATGGAGGCAAAGGCCTATCTTATTCCTAAAGTCAATATTGGTGCCGATTATAAATACTATTTTGATTTGCCGTACCAGTTAATGCCCATGACCACTTTTAATCCAGCCGCTTCGCAAGGAGAATTTAAGGAAATTCAGTTTGGCGTGGCTCACAATATCAATGCAAACATTCAATTGGCTATGCCACTGTATAATCCACAGGTTTATGGCGCAATACAGACTTCGAAAATTGCAACAGCACTGACTGAACTTCAATATAAAGAAACAGAAGAGCAAGTGTTTTTCGACATTTCGAATCTTTATTATAATGTCCAAATCTTAAAACATCAATTGGTTTTTATCGATTCTAATATGATAAATACCAACAAGTTGCTCAATAACTTACAACGTTTATATCAACAGCAGTTGATTACCAAAACTGACCTTAGTAAGGTAGAACTGCAAAAGGACCAGTTAAACACACAACGCGATTGGGTTGCCAATAATTTAAACCAAGTTTTGAACGCATTGAAATTCTCAATGGGGATTCCTTTTTCCACCAATATGGAAGTGGATTCTGAAATACAATACCAATATGGACTCATTTATGCCAATCAACAAACTATTGATATACAAATGGCCAATACACGAAATAGACTTATTACCAGCGAGTTGAAAACACTGAAAAACTCCAAGTTACCAACAGCTTCACTTATGGGTAATTATAGTCAGGTTGGTTTTGGTTATGATGTAGCACCTGATGAATTTTTGAAATTTTTTCCAGTAAGCTTTGTGGGGGTTCAACTCGCCTATCCACTTTTTAATGGGACAGTTACCAATCGTAAAATTAATCAAAAAAAGCTTGAAATTCAAAATAGCGAGTTACAAATCAGTTTAGCGACTGAGCAAAATACAATGCTTATTGAAAATGCCAATAATAGCAGAATTATAACTCAAAAAACGATCGAAAACACCTTGTCGCAGATAAATTTGGCAAGAACTGTTTATGAGCAAACTCTTCTGCAACAAAAGGAAGGAACTGCAAATTTAACCGATGTATTATTGGCGGACAATACTTTACGGGAGGCACAACAAAGCTATCTCTCAGCGGTGGTAGAATATCTAAAAGCTGATTTGGAGCTACAAAAGCTGACAGGAAACTTATTAAATAAAAATTAATATTATCAATAATAAAACACTCATTTTAAAATATATACAGATGAAAAAGACAATAATTTATATCGGTGTGGCATTGGCTATAATTGTCATTGTGGTATTTCAGCTTATAAGCAATAAAGAAACCGCTGTAAAAAGGGTTTATCATTACGATAAAGAAGAAGCGATTCATGTACAGGCCATCACTGTAGAGCTTGAAAGTGTTAAAAACGATATCTCTTATACAGGAAGCTTTGAACCTAATAAAGAAACAAAACTTAGCGCCGATATTCAAGGTAAAATAGTGGCAGTTTTGATAGATCTCGGAAGTACTGTTCAAAAAGGCCAGTCTCTAATTCAATTAGATAATTCATTACTGAAACTGCAATTACAAACTGTAGAAATTCAAATAGAGGGATTACAAAACGATGTGAATCGATATACTGTTCTAGCCAAGGCAGATGCCATCCAAGGCATTCAACTAGAAAAGACGTTTCTAGCCTTAAGAACGGCTAAAATGCAGAAGGCCACTCTGCTTGAACAAATCAATAAAACTACCATTGTTGCTCCTTTTAGCGGAATAGTCACCGCCAAGCTGGCCGAAGTAGGAGCTTTCGCTGCTCCTGGAATTCCTTTGCTCCAAATTACAGATATTTCTTTATTGAGATTTACCGTATACGTTCCTGAACAGGAGCTGAGCCAATTTGAAATAAATAAAAAATATGTGCTATCAGCCGATGCGTACCCCCAAACTATTTTGTCAGGAAAGGTATTTATGACAGGCAGCAAAGCTAATATGGGAAATAGTTTTCCTGTACAATTTACCGTGAATAACACGGCTGATTTAAGTATAAAATCTGGAATGTTTGGAAAAGTTCAGCTGAAAAATGATGGTAAAGGAGGGCATATCATTATTCCGGCTTCTGCTATCGTTGGTTCAAATATTCAAGCACAGGTCTATATCATAAAAAATGGAAAAGCAAAGCTTCAAAATGTTAATCTTTCGACTAGATTTCAAAATAAAGTAGTGATTTCAAGTGGGTTGACTCAGGGTGATGTAATTATCATCAACGGATTTATTAATCTTTTTGATGGGGCTAATGTTGTTTCAAATAGTAATTCTTAATTCATAATTGACATGAATATATCAGAAATATCAATCAAACGTCCCTCCTTAATCATTGTGCTTTTCAGTGTAATTGCCTTGTTGGGGGTCATAGGCTTTTCGAATTTAGGCTATGAATTATTACCCGATTTTAACCAGCCCGTTGTGGTCATAAAAACCATGTACCCTGGAGCCGAACCCAATGAAGTAGAAACCTCTGTTTCCAGAAAAATAGAGGATGCCTTGTCGAATCTAGAAGGTGTAGATTATCTGGAAACCAAGTCGATGCCTAATGCTTCGATTATTATTGCCAACCTGAAATACGGCACAGATTTGAGTATCGCCATGCAGGATGCACAGCGATATATCGACAATATCCGCAAAGACTTACCTGCCGAAATTGAAAGTCCTGTAATGAGCAAGGTTTCGCCCAATGATTTGCCAATTATATCCATAAGTGCAACCAGTAATTTGCCCTCAACTGAGTTTTATCAAAAAATGAAGGACGAATACCTACCCCAAATTCAACAATTAAAAGGAGTAGCAGAAATCACCCTTCTTGGAGGCGAGGAGCGTGAAATTCAGGTCATGGTTAATCAGAACAAACTAAAACTGTATAAAATATCACTATATCAGGTTGTTGAGGCCATAAATCGTTCCGGTATTGATTTGCCTGCCGGTAAAGTGATAACCAATAAAGAAAGCAATTCCGTTCGCATAACCGGAAAATTTGCCAACGTTGATGACATTATGAATGTGCAGATAGCAATGCCTGCGCCCGGAATGCCTGTTTATGTACAAGATGTGGCTATCGTTATTGATGGAGTAAAAGAAATTAAATCTGTAAGCCGTTACAACGGTGCAAATGGAATTGGCCTTATGCTAAAAAAGCAGGGAGATGCCAATGCCGTTGAAGTTTCAAAATTGGTTCATGCAAAACTTACTCAAATTGAAAGTGCCAATACAAAATACGGAGTAAAATTTATTGTTGCCGATGACTCAACCGACATGACCATAGCTGCCGTAAATTCTGTGGTTGATGACCTTATTTTAGCGGTAATCCTCGTTTCTTTAGTCATGTTCCTGTTTTTAAGGAGTTATCGAAACTCATTGATTGTGTTAATTGCCATTCCAACCTCATTGATTTCTGCTTTTGCTGTAATGTGGTTAATGGGTTTCACTCTAAATCTGATGACCTTGCTGGCCATGTCCTTAATTATCGGAATTCTGGTAGATGATGCCATTGTCATTCTGGAAAACATTCAGCGACACCTCGATATGGGCAAAGACAAAGCGGTAGCTGCCTTGGAAGGTCGGATGGAAATTGGTTTCTCTGCCATTTCAATTACCCTGGTTGATGTTGTGGTTTTCTTACCCATCTTGTTTTTGCAGGTATTTGTGGCCGATATGCTCAAACAATTTTCAATTGTGGTTATAACTTCCACACTCACCAGCTTATTGGTGGGTTTTACCCTTGTTCCTTGGTTGGCTTCGCGAATTGGAAAAAAGGAGGATTTAAAACCTACCAACTTTATCAACCGCTTTTTGTTGTGGTTTGAAGAACAGTTAACGGCATTCATCAATTGGTATGGCCATCAGCTGGAATGGGTACTTCGACATAAACTCATTTTTACCGGAATCGTGCTTCTTCTTTTGGTAATGACCGGGGTTATGATGAAACAAGGGATTATTGGTAAAGAAATGATGTCAACCGGTGACCAGGGGAAGTTCCGATTGAATCTGGAATATGATAAAATCACCACTGTACAAGAGAATAATATCAGAGCCCGGAGAGTAGAAGATTTTATCTTGCAACAACCAGAAGTGGCAAGTCTTTTTAGTAATGTTGCTGGACCAAGTACAGGTATTGGAAGTTTGGGAGTTGGCTCGCCCAATTTATCTGAATTTACCATTCAGCTTAAACCGGAAAACGAAAGAAATATCAAAACGGAGGCGTTTATGAAATCGCTTCGTGAGGAGCTGAAAAAAGAGTTTTATGGAGTAAACTTTTCGATGGCTGTACTCGGATTGCTGCCCAAACAAGCACCAATAAAGATAACATTAAGCGGAAGTGATTTGGATTTGGTCATGAAAACAGGCAAGGAACTGAAAGCAAGAGTTGAAAAAATACCGGGTGCTGATAATGTGCGACTTTCGGTAGAAGAAGGAAGCCCGGAATATAAAGTAATCCCGGACAAAGATAAGATGCAGCGCTTGGGATTAACAACTGCCTATGTTGGGCTAAATCTAAGGACCGCCTTCACTGGAAACGACGATGCCACGATGACCGAAAATGGTACAGAATATCCTGTAAGAATTTGGCTTGACGATTTTGATAGAAGAAACTACGAAGACGTGCAACGCCTTTCCATCGTAAACCAAATGAACATACCTATAGAAGTATCCCAATTTGCCGAAGTCGTGCAGGATAATTCGCCTTCGTTGCTCGAAAGGTTAGATCGGCAACCATCGGTTACTTTAACATCCGAATCCTTTGGAAGGCCATCGGGCACATTAGCCGACGAGGCAATCAGCTATCTGAAAGCCACTCCTTTGCCCGAAGGGGTAAAATTAACCTGGGGGGCAGATATCAAAACGCAAAATGAAAGTTTTGGGGCTTTGGGTTCGGTTCTGCTTATTTCGTTTATACTCATCTATTTGATCATGATAGCTCTTTATGATAGTTATATCTATCCGTTTGTGGCTTTATTTGCTATCCCAATGGCAGGCATCGGAGCTTTTTTGGCGTTAAACTTATCAGCAAACGATTTAACCTTGTTCGCACAACTCGGATTAATCATGCTAATGGGCTTGGTAACTAAAAATGCCATTCTAATTGTGGATTTCACCAACCAGTTAAAAGCACAGGGAAAGTATTATAAAGAAGCCTTAATCATTGCGAGCAAAGAGCGGATGCGTCCCATTTTAATGACCACGCTCGCTATGTCTATCGGTATGTTACCCATTGCATTAGCCAATGGAACAGCCGCAGAATGGAAAAACGGATTGGCCTGGGTAATTATTGGTGGTTTATTATCATCCATGATATTAACTGTTTATTTAGTTCCTATGGTTTATTACGTGGTGGATAGCGTTAAAGAGAAGATCGCGGCTAGGAAAGTTATAAATTAAATATTAAGGATTGCCTTTTGGCAGATGAACTTATGATTACGAATTTTCAATGTAAAACTATACTTATGAATAAATTATTTATGATATTCAAATCAACCTTTTTTATACTGATTTTGTCGTTCTTATACATTCCTAAACAGGAAACTTGCACTTTAACAATTCATGTGGATCACTTGAGGAGTTCAAAAGGAATAGTCCAGTTTGCATTATATGATCAAGATGGGTCAATTCCTGATGAAGATTTTACGAAATACTATAAGTTATTAAAAGCAAAAATCATCAATGGTTCGTCTACTATAATATTTAATGACATCCCAATTGGTAAATATGCGATCAACATTTTCCACGATGAAAACCTTAATGGGAAAATAGATAAAGGTTTTATTTTGCCAATTGAAGGTATTGGGTTTTCTAATTTTCAAACCATCGGCTTTACAAATAGACCCAATTTTGAGAAAGCCTCATTTATTATGGATAAGGATAAAATAATTCAAGTAAAAATTATATATCTCTAGAAAATGAAACGAACTTACTTTATTTCAATTTTTTTCTTGTTGCTTACATTTCCGAGTGTATGTCAGAGAAATGACACGCTCCTTCCTATTGAACTTGCTATAGTTTCTCGGGTAAATCAGGGTAATAGTTATATTACTTTCCCAACAGATATTGGAAATATTGAGCCGCTTTGGTTTGAAGGAAATCTGATTCCAAATTTTAATATCAGGCGAAACAAAAGTTCTCGACTGATGGCTGTGCTCACTCCTCAAATTATCCTCCGTATGTATCAGGAAAAATCAAATCCAGTACGCACCCCAAGTTATATACCTCAAATAACTGTTTATTATGACTATAAAGAAAAATCAAAGACAAACAATTATAGTATTTATGGTCGATTTGCCCACCATTCAAACGGGCAAGAAGGAACCTTTTATTTAAATAATGGAGAAATAAATCATCAATCGGGAGATTTTTCCACAAACTTTTTTGAGCTAGGTTTTGTAACAACTAAAGTCAATACTCGCTTTAATGCTTATCAGTTTTTCAAAACTTCAATTGAAATACACCCAGACGATATGATTCAGGACGAGTTGCAAGGGCAATATAGCCAATACAGATGGCATTCAGCATTTTCAATTTTTAAACTTTCTCAAAAAGATGATAAAACCGCTTCAATTAAACCAGTCTTTTCAATAAAAGGTGAAACCATTTGGATGTTTGGGGATTATAATAATCTTGGAGCATTTTCAACTGATCGGTTTACCCTAAGTTTGACCTTTTACTATCATCCAACATTTTTGGAGGAAATTGGATTATTTATGCAATATTATCATGGAACCGATTATTATAATCTATATTTCGATCATCGATTAGATGTATTGCGCCTTGGTATAATGACCGAAACCTTAACATTTTAATTGATAAAAGTTGATTTAATATGGAGTTAATACAATTTTAACTATTCCATAATAATCAATTACAATTCGTTATTTCACAGCTACTACATTTAATCCAGTTCCCGTTTTGTGATTACCTTTTAGGTCCATATAATTAAGAATCAAAGCAAAAGGGAAGGTAATTAAATAGTAAAAAGGTAGAATAATAAAAAATATTTTACTAGCATTCAGCATCAAAATAGGGTACTTCATTGAGATTTTCCAAGAGATTTTACCCGGAGTTCCATAGGTATATCTGGCGGAAGTTTTGGAGAATCCAGCAGATTTTAACTTCTCCTGAATTTCGTCAATATTATAACCATCACGAACGTGCTCATCAATAAATGAATCAATTCCATCGTGGTCGTGGTCATGGTCATGGTCATGGTCATGCGCATCTGAACCGCCTTGGTCGCTTGGCGTAGAAATCAATAGAGTGCCTCCTGGTTTCATGGCTGCATAAAAGTTTTTAAACACCTCCACATCTTCCAAAATATGCTCCATTACGTCAACTGATAAGATGAAATCGTAGGTATTTGGTTCTGAAAATTTTACCAAATCAGCTATTTCAAATTGGGCATTATTTCGGTTTATTTTTTTGAAAAAACTATTACAATCCGCAATTTGTTCTTCTTTTACGTCCACTCCTTTCACATTCCATTGGGAATCCATGCCAGACATGAAAAACGAATACTGACCAAATCCTGAACCTGCATCTAAAATATTTGCTGGCTTATTTTGGTGAGATTTTGCCCAATTTCTGAACTCATCTTTTACATGCCAAGTGCGCAATAGTAAAAGATCTAGCATGGTATAAAATGATTTGCGTAAAAATGGGCTTTTGTTAAAAACCTCGCCTAAGCTGCGTTTTATGGGATCGTATTTCATGTTGTTATCTGCTAATTAAATAATAGGGCGCAAAAGTAATGTTTTTTGTAATGTCTTAAAAATACAAAATCCAAGCACCTTCCTCTTTGATGAAATAAGTTTTTACTCGAGTTTTGTCATATTGCTCTTCAATTGGTTTTGAGCGCCAAGGAGGAATATTATTGCAAATAATAGCGGTTTGATGGGGCCTTAATTCGGCAATTTGTTTTTGCTTAGAATTCTGATAAATCAAATAATCAAAGGGCGTCACTAAATAAGAAACTGATGTATTATCATGGATTTTTAATTGAATATCATTGAGTTTCATAAAAGGATAATTGATTTTATAATTGGGCATAATTACTTCATCCAGTAAGTCTAAGGAATAATAGCTGCGATTACGAATCCCTTTTTTTAACTCATGCCCAGCCGTTTGGAAACTCACTTTTGTGGGATCGCGCAAAACAGCAGTATCGCACAGAATCACAGCCTCTCGATTGGAATAAATAGCCATATAGGTGTTTCCATTGGTTTGATAAATAATAAACTCATCACGCAAATCGTAATTAAAAAGAGCAGCCACCAAAATACATAGGACTAAAGATAGATTGACAAAAATAAGTTTCTTGCGTTTTTGGATAAGCCAAATACTCGTAAAAATCACCAAGGAAATGAGCAAAACAAACATAATTGGATTGATGTAAATGTCGCGAGTAACTGCAAAATTGAGCTGCTCGATATAAGTGATAGCGTAATTGAGTCCGAAAAGGAAATAGCTTAAAATCTTTCCTAGAAAAGCAGAAATAGGTGGAATAAACGAAAATAGCAAGACTATAATTCCCATATTGATGATCAAATAAGCAGCAGGAATTACAATTAAATTAGTGATTATAAATAAATTAGGAAACTGATTAAAATAATAAAGCGAAATAGGTGCTGTACCAATTTGAGCCGCAATAGAAACCGCCACCAACTGCCAAGATTTGTATAAAACTACATTGTTGGGAGTCCAAAGATCTGCAATTGGTTTTTGAATAATAACAATGGCCAGAACGGCCGCATAAGACAATTGAAAACCTAGATCGAAAAGCAGTGTTGGATTAAATATCAGCAGCACCAGTGCAGAGGACGAAAGAGAACTGAGAATATTAACATGACGATTGAGATTTTGACCCACCACAATAAAGCTAAACATGGTGGCAGAGCGCACAACAGAAGGGGAAAGTCCTGTCAGCAAAGCATATAACCAAATGACCGTTAAAATAATGATGGCCTTGGTCAATTTACCCCTTTTACGATAACTCAAAAAACCTAAAAGAGCATTTAATATCATAAAAATAATTCCGACATGGAGTCCTGAAACACATAAAATATGCATGGCTCCTGCTCCCGCATAAGCCTGACGAAGTTCTGGCGAAAGCATATCACGAACACCTAGAAGCATACCTGCTGCAATTGATAATTCATCATCTTGGATGTTGTTTTCTTGTAATATTTTAAGGAGTTTGCCTCTAAAATCTAAGGCCAATTTTTTGATACTAAAGTCAGTTTCCATAGTCATTTGATGCCATTGATTCTCCTTCAAAAACACTTGATACGAAATATCTTGCAAGGCCAAATAACTTTTATAATCAAACTGATCGGGATTTGATGCGCTTGGAATTTCTTGCAGCGATTTATTAAAATAAATGTAGTCGCCATATTGTAAATTCAATGCTGCACTATCTTTTTGGAGGTAAATTAAAGCTTCTCCTAAGTAATCTTTATTCTGAGTTCCGTCATTGATATATTTGATTTCCACAAAAAGTTTTATTGTTTTTTCTTTATACTGTGGGGGTTCTATAATTTGACAAGCAACATGTTGTGCAGTTGAAATATGATTTCCAAAATAGTCAGACTGCTGTTGATCGAAATGATATTGATAGCTTGTAAAACCAAAGAAGATAAAAAGTAGATAAACAAAAGCACCTGAAATATATCGAAAACGGTATGGAAACAAATACGAACGAGGCCAAGATAAAAAGCCCATCATGAGCATTAGTGGAAAAACAAAATACCATAGCAAAGTGAATTGGGAAAAGTATCTTGCAGCAATAATGCCTAAGACTAGCCCAATTAGCAATTTAAGTATTGGATATTCCTGGAGCCTCATTAATTTGTGATTATTTGAGGGTAAAGGTAGTCGTTTTTTTTTATTTCTAGTGTTACTGATTTTTATCCGCTAATTTTCGCGGATTAAGCTAATTTTCACGATTATATTCGTGCAAATTCGTGGAATTCGTGGAAAGTATTTTTTTATTTTTTGTCAGTGCAAATTAATGTTATCGACCTTATTCAGGTTTTTTTAGCCAGTCACAAATCTACCCAAGCTAATATTAAGTGTATTTTGTAAAATATCCAGTTGGCGATATTGTATCAAGATTTGATCTTGAGTATTAGCATCTATACTTTCATCAACAACTTTATCTAAAAGAACCTTTTTCATTCCAATGATTTTACGTATTTTCAAGGAATAAACTGCACTAATACAGGCTCTTGCGATTTCTTCTGAATTGGTTTCTAAAGAAGTAAAAATTTTATGTTTTTCCGACCAAATTGGACTTAAGGTATGCGGTTGAGAGAGTAAATCGACCGTAACTTTACGCACTGTTTCTTCTGGATGATTTACAAAAAACTTCTCCGAGGGAATGGTCTCTTGCTCATAAGCTTGCGAATATTCCTCAAAAATGAGTTGTAATATAGGATCATCCAATTTCATTTTATCAACAAGCAATTCTTCAATAATGAAATTGGCAACGGCTATTTTTTCTACTTCTGTAGGTTCTATTTTATTTTCTTCATCATTCACTTCTTCATCGCCAAGTGGAATTCGAGCATCGCTGGGAGTAAACACCAAAGTACCATAATTGAGCAAAAGCCGAATTAACTCACGCTCCTGAAAAACATCTCCTTGTTCTAGTGGCTCAATTTGCTTTTCTGCCTTTGGCTCAACAAATCCAGGAACATATTCGCCCTTATTCTGATCTTTGCTAAACTGATTGCGGCGCATTTTCGCCACCTCATTCACTAGAATTTCTTCCTTAATATTGAGTAATTCAGAAGTTTCGCGAATAAAGTATAATCGGCTCAACTGCTCAGGAACTAGCGCAATGGTTTGCACAATTTCTTTAACTACCCCTGCTTTTTTAACAGGATCACTACCAGCCTCTTTCGAAAGTAAATCTGCTTTAAAATGAATAAAATCTTGGGAGTTTTTCTCCAAAAAAGCGTTCAGTTCATCAGCATTATGACTTTTAGCATAGGAATCAGGATCTTCGCCATCAGGAAAAAGCACCACACGTACGTTGAGTCCTTCTTCTACTATCATGTTAATGCCACGGAAAGATGCTTTGATACCCGCAGCATCGCCATCAAATAAAATGGTAATATTCTGCGTATAACGCTTTATCAACTTTATTTGACCTGAAGTAAGTGAAGTTCCTGAAGAGCTTACTACGTTTTCGATTCCCGATTGATCAAAAGATATTACATCCGTATATCCTTCCACCAAAAAGCAATTATCCTTTTTGATGATCTCGGTTTTGGCGGTAAACAGTCCAAATAATACATTGCTCTTATCGTAAATTTGCGACTCAGGAGAGTTTACATATTTGGGTTTGTTTTTATCACTGGTCAGAATGCGGCCACCAAAACCGATGACCCTACCCGATACATTTTGGATAGGAAATAATACTCTATTCCGAAAACGATCATATAACTGTCCGTTATCTTTTGCAACCGATAAGCCTGTTTTTACAAGATAATCTTTGCTATAACCAGCCTCTGTTGCAGCTACCGATAGAGCATCCCAAGCTTCGGGGGAATATCCCAATTGGAACTTTTTAATGGTTTGATCTGTAAATCCTCTTTCGTTGAAATAGCTCAGACCAATTGCTTTGCCTTGCTCAGTATCGGTTAAGCTTTGGGCGAAAAATTTGGCTGCAAATTGGGTCACGGTAAAAAGACCTTCGCGTTCATTTTCTGCTGCAATTTGCTCGGGAGTTTGCTCCTCCTCTTCTATTTCGATATGGTACTTTTGAGCCAACCATTTTATCGCCTGAGGAAAAGCATAATGCTCATGCTTCATTATAAAATCGACCGCAGAACCTGCTTCGCCACAACCAAAACATTTAAAAATCCCTTTGGCTGGAGAAACAATAAAGGAAGGCGTTTTTTCATTGTGAAATGGACATACGCCAATCTGATTCACCCCTCTTTTCTTTAGGTGAACAAATTCGCCGACCACATCCTCTACTCTTGCCGCATCGAGAACTTCCTGAACTTTTTGTTTCGAAATCATGAATTACCTAGTATTTAGGTCTGAATTTATTTTTGCAAAAATCTGCTTGCAAATATACTAATTCTATTAAGCTTTGCGTCCCAACATATCTTATTGCTTCATCAAATAAATTGAGAAGAGATTGGCAAATTCAGACAGACTCTATTTAGGTTTTTTGTTCACCATAAATACACCTACCAAAATCATCGAAATCCAAAATAAATAGATGGGTTTAAACACTTCTCCATCAAAAAATCCAATGACACTAGCCACAATAGGAATAAGATAAGTTACTGATGCTGCGAATAGAACACCCACCATTTTTACCAAGTGATTAAAAATAACGATGGCAATAGCGGAACCAAAAATACCCAAAATTGCAGGAAATATCAATGCGTGTAAGGCTCCTGGCTTTTGCATGCTGATCATAAAATCTGTTCCTATAAAAAGGTAGGTGAGCACCGGTATAAAAACAATGCTAAAACTAATAATTGCAATCGTATAAGGGTCGGTATCTTTAAGGCTATATTTGACAATATTGAGATTGAAAGCATAAAAAACGGTAGCTAAAACCACATAAGCTGAGTACTGCAAATTGAAATCGATATGTCCGTCATTTTTGGCCAGAATAATCATAACTGCGCCAATTAAACCCAAGAAAATGCCGACATAATTGACCCAATGCGCCTTCAATTTGAAAACGATAAGTCCAACCAATAAAGCAAATAAAGGGGTTGTAGAATTCAAAATACCCGCCAAAGAACTATCAATAACGGTTTGCGCTTTGGCAAATAAAAAGGCCGGAATCGTATTTCCAATCACGCCAACAATAGCGAGCCACATCCACTGCGAACGGTTTAATGCCTTAAATCTAGAGAATGCAAAAGGAATTAATACTGCGCCGGCAAAGCTAATTCGCAAAGCACCCAGCTCCACATTGGAGAAAAATAATAGAGTACGTTTCATCAAGATAAAGGAGCTTCCCCAGATTAATACCAAGATGACTAAAAGAATCCAGTGAATGTATTTTTCGATATATAATTTCAAATTTCCTAATTTTTATTAATTGGCGAAAGTAGTAAATTTAGGAATTGTAAATTGCTTCTGGGATATTGTTTTTTTGTGGTTTAGATGGTCGAGAAATCAGTTTTTTTTGAAAAATCAACTCAATTCAAAAACTCATCAAACATACCAAAAACCGCATTGGTCAGCTTAGTAATGGCTAGTGGGATATTCCAAAGCTGCTTATTTTGCTCGCCAACATAATTTGAAATACTTCTAATCTGTAAAAATGGAATCCGCTGCTGCATGCACACATAAAAAAATGCAGCTCCTTCCATGCTTTCAACATCAGTTTGCTGTTGAATATACGCATTAATTTTGGGACGAATGGTCTGCACGGTATTTCCCTGAGCAGTAGCTAATTTAAGAACGCTTTGATTATTGATTAACGTGTAATTTTTTAATACCTTATTTTTAAATGGAAATACATTAGAGTCAGCTAATTGCGTATCAAAAAGGTCTAGAAATCCGTTTTCTAGTAAAACCCCTAAATCACCAAATCGCTCTGTTTCAACTTGTACTACCTCTCCTAATTGAAGGGTGGTAGAATAAGCGCCTGAAATACCCATTAAAACTACAAAGTCGTAATTATTTTTCATCAAATGAGTGGTCAGATGATAAGTCATTGCCGCAATACCAACACCTGTAATGAGCAAATCAAATGATAAAGTTTTATATTCAATTTTAAAGGTATTATTTGACAATTGCTCAGTTGGAAGTTTAATTAACTCTTTGGCTTCCAATTGAGCAGCACAAACGACTAATATTTTGGGAGCTTGCATTATATTTTATCTGGCGAAAATCTTGTAAAAAAAGTAGCTAAACTGATGCCCGAAATCATATGCCATATTCCCCACCAAGCAGCGATAAAAATCATTCCACCTAAGGGTAATTCTGGTGGAAATATTTTTGGATTAAACAGCAGTACAAGTGCTAATCCAGAGTTTTGAATTCCAGTTTCGATGGTTATTGTTCGCCTCGAGCGTCTATCAACTTTAAAAAGAGATGCAAAACTATATCCGGTTGCTAGAGCCAATGCATTATGAACCAACACAATAATCATAACCCACTGAATATATTGCACAAAATAATCGTAGTTTTTGGCAAATGCAACTACTACAAATGTCATAAATATAAGAATGGATATGGTTTGTATAGGCTTCATAATTTTCTTAGTAATTTGAGGAAATTTCCAAGAAAACAACATCCCCAAAATCAAAGGAATACCTAGTAAAATAAACACAGAAATAAACATCTCCTTGGTATCAATTTCTAGTGGTCTTAGCAAGCCATTTTCGCCTACTTGACTTGTCACTTTCATATATAATCCACCCCAGAACGCAAAATTGAAAGGAGTAAGAACCACTGCCGATAGCGTGGCCAAAGCAGTTAAACTAACAGATAGCTCAACGTTTCCTTTTGCTAAAGAAGAAATAAAGTTAGAAATATTTCCGCCAGGACAGGCCGCAACGAGTATCATTCCAAGTGCCACTCCTGTAGTGATATAGCTCTTAAAAAGAATCAAAAATAAAAAGGTTAACATGGGTAGCAAAAGGAACTGAGCCACAAAACCGATGAGGATAACCCTTGGTTTTGTAAAAAGCCCTTTAAAGTTTTCGAATTTAATTCCTAATGCTACTCCAAACATAATCACTCCTAAGGTGATGTTTAGAATAAACAAACCATCGGCATTGAAATTTAGCCTTAAGTGGTCCAATGAAAGTAGTTGTTCGTACATAACCGATTTTTAGTAAATGAAGGACAAATGTAAACAATTAATTGAGCTATAGACGATTCGATTAGCAATAAAATATTATTTATGTTATTTATTAGCTGAAAATATTGCCTTTATGATTCTGATTTAAAAGCATTTATCAGCCTTTAACTCCCTCTATTATTACAAATTTAGAATTTTCAGCAACTAAATTTACCGTTGAAAAATATTTTACTAAATGTGATTTATAATTCAAATGTCGGTTAGAAACCACGATGAGTCTCCCCCCGCTTTTGAGGCAGCGGTGAGCTTGCTC
>FLOH01001022.1_pt1 | contig 46981 bp, 39 predicted proteins | sample 756751 | NCBI WGS metagenome assembly FLOH01 (sample SAMEA4026879, study PRJEB14308) | marine metagenome | biome: coastal water; material: water | depth 74 m | reverse complement strand
TATTGCCGGTTCCCTTGAGGTCGCCCCGGACGACCTGTGTGGTAGGAGGGCCATCGTGGACTTTTTTGTGGAGGAGTGGGAGAACCCAGAGACGGGCCGCAGAACCCAGCGCTTAGCAGTCCCCTATTTGGGCTATGAGCCCGTAGACGACCTTCCATCTCCGTTTTAGCCGATGAATATGGGGGGTGGATCGTTAGGCTGACCGCCAATGAATGCACATAATTCCCCTTCGACTTCGATCGACTTTGAAGATCTTCGCCGGCAAGCTCGCGAAGTGGCTCGTCGGGCCTATAACCCCTACTCTAACGTGCAAGTTGGAGCTGCGCTGCTCGGTGCAAATGGGCAGGTCTTCACCGGCTGCAACGTGGAAAACGCAAGCTACGGCGCAACTCTTTGCGCCGAGCGCTCCGCGCTGGCACACGCCGTCTCGTCGGGAGAGCAGAGCTTCCTCGCGCTCGCGATTTGGGCGAGTCCACAATCTTTGTTGATGCCATGTGGCATCTGTCGCCAGATGCTATTCGAGTTCTCACCCAACTTGGAAATCGTGATCGATAGCAAGGGTGCGGGACCGAAGCGCGTGACCTTAGCCGAGCTCTTACCCAGTGGCGTGAAGGGGTCGGACTTAGTCTAAGTTAGAGTCACCAATGAAAAGCGCACCGTGCTCGGCTATCCGGGCACGGTGCGCTTTCCATTGGCGACGGGATCCTATGGGAGTCTATGCGTCAGCAAACTCGTTGGACTTCATGGCGTCCCCGGTGGAAGCTCCTGCGGGTTGGCCGACAAGCAGACCTGCGATGACGTCCGCGGCAGCGTAAGTGCTGGCGCCAGGCTTGAGGAACTGGCGGATTCCCTGCAGTCCGTCCCCTGAGGTGATCAGTGGATCCTCTCGGTAGCCATCCTTGCGGGTCTGTCCCATGTCCACGGTTGCCATCAGTCCGTTGCAGACACAAAGGCGACCCTTGGTGTCCTCGAGTCGACCACCTTTCTTGAGGTATTGATCCACGGGCTCCGAGGGGCAGCGATAGCCGATCTTTCCCTCGCCACGGTTATAGGCTTGGCGCAAGTAGCCGAGATCGCAAAGGCGCGGGCGCGCGTTGGCAGACTCGGGGTGAGCCATCGTTTTAGTGAGTGGCAACACTTTAAACGGGAAGCCTGTTGGTGAGGCCAGCGGATCTGTGCGGACAATCGGCGCTTCGGCGTTTTCGTCGACGAAGCGAGCGAGCACGCGATTCTTGTGTGATGCGCCTAGTCCAGATTCGTTACAGAAAGCAAAGACAGTACCGACTTGAATACCTGCGGCACCTTCGGCTTGGGCGTCCAGAAGACCCTGGGGGCTCGCGACACCTCCCGCCAAGTAGAACGGTCTCCCAAGAGCACGCATCGCGCTGAGATCGACGATGTCACGCTCGCCATAGATCGGCTCGCCCGCTTCGTTCAACTCAAGCGGACCCCGCGGCGGAGCGTTGTGCCCGCCAGCTACAGGACTCTCAATGATAAACCCATCCACATGGCCAGAAGCCTTGCGCGCAAGCATGGAAGCAAGCGGCGCAGAGGAGACGATCGCCAAGAACGTCGGCCGTTCGAGGGACGTAACGTTGTCGCCCAAAATTTGGCGCGGATCGAAGGTCGTAGAGATTTTTTGACCGGGTTCAGCGTCGATAAGGTTGATACTGAGCTCGACCGCCTCGCCCTTTGCAAGTTGATCCATCACGCCGGGAATCGCACGAGGGATTCCCGCACCCATGATGATGCAGTTTGCACCCGCCAACATCGCACCGAAGATTGAGGGCAAGTTGGGCAGCTGAATCTTCTCTAGGTAGTTGATGCCAACGATGCCCTCGTGCTTCTCCTTCGCGAGGAAGACCTCGACGAAGTTGGCGGCAACAATGAGCTCAAGGTGATGCATCACCGGTTTAAGAGTGAGCATAGGCACAGCCTTAAAGGGCTGTCCCTCGGGCTTGCCACCGGGTATGAAGTACCGCTCGCGGATTCTGTCGGCGATCTCCCTTACGGGAAAAGCGTCGAGTGCGCGGCGCACATGTCCGCCAATGTCGCCAACTTGAAGTCGACGCGCAATAACACAGTCTAGTGCGGTGCCAGAGACAACGCCTAGCTGACCGGTTTTTGAGACGGACTTGGCAAGCCTCCAATCGGAGACCGCGGCGCCCATCCCGCCTTGAATAATCTTTGGTAGTCGCATGTTAAGTCGGGAGTGTACCCGAGGGATCATGTGCTTAGGAAAGTAGCCTTATAGGATACCAAAAGTCCGCTGGTTGCTTTTATGGTCCTCGCTTCGCTTTTGCTCTTCACTCTTGGGCCGCACGCAAGAAATGCCATGGCCGGCCTTTGCTCGATAGAAGATCCGGTAGTCGCCTTTCGGAAGTTTTGGGCGAGGTGGCCTAAGCGGTAGGACGGTGCGAGGACAGGTGGAGGGGGATCCTTCGTTCAATCTGCGTATTGCGCTTGGGGCCTTGCGGGCCTTGATCTCATGAGGGGGGGGCGCAAAGCGCGGGTGGGACCTCGTTTTGGGCTCAAGGGGCCACCCTCAGAAGGGTTGTTCTGGGCCTGGATGGCCCTCTTGTCGTTTTCATGGATCCCAGCCCCTGCCGGTCTTCCGGGTTCCAGAGCTCCTCCTATATGTGCCGTGACCGTACGATCGAAGCGGCGTCCCTCGCTCCGCGCCAAGCGCGAACCTCACCTTGCGACCCCCCTCACACATCCCAGACCAACCGGTGGGACCATCTGGTTAGGCCGTGCCAGTGGCCAGTAAAAAAACGAAGCTCAAATCCAGCTCGCGAACACAATAAAAAGCGAACCCGCAGCCGAGGAGTACCCCTGAACCAGAAGGCTCAACCTAGTCCAGCAGAAGGGTCTAAAGCCGCGGAAAATTGCGCAGTGCCCGTATTCCAATCCGTACCAAAGGCCGGCCGCTAGGCGATTGATTGCGCGCAGCGAGAAAGCAAAGCGCCTCAATCGATGAGTAGATCGAGGAGGCGGGCTTGGACGCCTGCTCGCGTGGATTCGTTGTCGACGTGGGGTAGGGATTTGGCGACTTCTTTTAGAACTTTTTGGCTTAGGGTTGGATCGTCCAGAATGGCGTTGAGGACGTTGGCTTGAAGGTTGCTAGTGCTTAGAGATTGGGTAGAGCGTGCGCAGGCGATGAGTTGGGCGTCCCTTGGGATTACTTCGGATGGTGCGTTCTTGATGACTGCAATGAGGACGTCGGCGGCGTTGGATTCGTAGTCGATCTCTTGGGTGGCCTTTGCGATTGCCTGGCCTAGGCCCGGTTCTGTTTTGGAGAGCGAGGCTAGCGCGATTAGGACATCTGTTAGCTGGGAGGAGGTGTCGATCGACTTGGCCGACTTTAGGACGGCTAGGTGGATGGGGAGAGAGGGGGGAGCATTGTCGATAATCTGGATGAGAGCGTCTCTGCGGGTCGAGTCGTAATCGATGTCATCACAGGAGTTTACTAGGGCGATCCAGACGGAAGGGCTCATGGCCTCACGGGTGGAGAGCGAGGCGACGATATCTTTTTGGTCGGACGAGGTGTCGATAGAGTCGATGGCCCGAACGACGGCTAACAGTGGGGCGTCATCGTTGGGAATGCGCGAGATGAAGTATTGGAGCGTTCTGGATCGGTTGCTGTCGTAGTCGATGTTCTCTGTTGCTTTGACTAGTTGTACCCAGTCCTCGGGGGTGGCTACTGTGCCGTTGGCGAAGGCTTCTAGCACCACTTGATAGGAGCTGGAGTAATCCAACTCTTCGGCTGCTTCGAGTAACTTGCGGGTCCAGTCACCCTCTAGCGTGCGGAGTTTAGCTAGCTCGATTAGCGTCTCCTTTCTCGTGCTGTCGTAGTCGAATTCTTTGGTGGCGTCGACTAGTGCTAGTGCTTGGGATTCGTTTAGGTCGCGCTTCGAGAAGGCGAGGATGGCGTCCTGTCGAGAGCTGCCGCTGGAGAGGTCGCTAAGGCTGTCTATCAGGATGCTTGTCAGGGCGTTACTGTCGGGGTGGCGGTGAGCCAGGTTGTCCATGAGGTCGGCCCTGGAGCTCTCGTGGTCGACATCCATGATTGCGCCGGCCAGCTGGACGCATAGATCTTCGGTGACGTCGGGTGACGCTAAGGCAGCCCCAAGACACGCCTCGATCAATCCAGTGTTTTCCATGGAGGCGGCTCGCGCGATCAAGCCGTGTATGCCCTCGGCCTCTAGGACGGCTTGTGCGTATTCTCTTGAACCGATATCGCTGTGGGAAAAGAGGTCTTCCAATCGTGCTGCGTACCAATTTTGGTCGTCGATTTCGAAGGTGGCGACCTGACCGTTTTCGGTATAGGTCAAGAGGGGCGCGCCTTTTCCGTTGGGCTGCAAGTGGACTGCCCGCATCACTCCGCTCTCTTCTTGCTGGACGGTGAGCTTTCCGCCCGTCTCGATCCATGCGATTCCTCGCAAGTCTAAGGTCGGGCGTAGGTTGCCCTCTATGCGGAATCGGCTCTCGGCTCCGGTCTCTACAAGGGTGAAGGAGTAGCCGCTGTCGTCTGAGATTGTGGAAGAGTAGGAGGTCGATGAGGAAGACGGCGAGCCCGGTCCCCAAGTGACCCCCTCAGAGGAGGTATAGCCGCAGCTGCCCAGAAGGCTAATGGCAAGGGCGGGGACAGTGGCAGCGAGGCGGCGGAGGGGGAGCATGACATTCGGAAGGTCGTGGAGGTGGGAGCAGTTACAACGTAGGTGGTAGGCCGAGCCTGCGGTTATTAGTGGCATTTTGAGTGCCTCGATTTCAAGGATGTGTACCGCCTACGCCTAGAACCATTCGCGGGGGGACGTATTATGTGTGGAATGACTGCCAAGAAAAATGCCGATGAACGCGCTGCCTACCTGCGGGAGGAGCTGACACGCCTCTCCAGCCTGTATTACAACCTGGGGCGGCGCGAGGTTTCCGACGCGGAATACGATCTGCTTTTTCGTGAACTGGAAGAGCTAGAGGCGGCGGACCCCTCGCTTGTTGCTCCGGATAGTCCAACCCAGCGCGTTGGGGCTTCGCTGTTGGAGGGCGTGGGATTTGTTAAGCGTGCGCATGAGGTTCCCATGCTGTCGATCGACAGCCTGTTTGGCGATGAAGAGGTCTTGGAATTCGAGGAGCGCATCCTTCGGTTCCTGGGACTTGATAGCGGAGATGAGCTCGAGTGGAGCGTCGAGCCGAAATTCGATGGGGTCTCCGCTGCGCTTACTTATAGGGAAGGTCTGCTGGAGCTTGGGCTTACCCGCGGCGATGGTGCGGTCGGCGAGGACGTGACGGCGAACTTGCGCACGGTGAGCAACATTCCCCTGCGGCTCCGCTCGGACAAGCGAAAGGTGCCGGCCCTTTTGGAGGTACGCGGTGAAGTGCTGATTGCGCGGGACGCGTTTGTGAAGTTCAACGCTCTTCGCGAGGCGGCTGGGGAGCAGCTACTCGCCAACCCTCGCAATGCGACCGCCGGTGCAATCCGACGCAACGATCCCGCCGAGGTCGCGCGCTATCCGCTGGAGTTCCATTTATACGCGGCACCACGTGTAGAGTTCGTGCCTGGCGAGGAGCAGAGCTTTGCGAGTTACATCGACATCGTGCAGGCGCTGCGCGATTGGGGGCTGCCCGATTCAGGACTTGGAGAGCGGGTGCGGGGACTCGCCGCTTGCATCTCCTACCACGACAAGATCGAAGCCAGTCGCTGGGACGTTCCCTTCGATATGGATGGCATCGTGGCGAAGCTAGACGACCTGAGTTTGCGCGAAAGGCTTGGGCAGAAGTCGCGCTCGATGCGCTGGCAATACGCGCACAAGTTTGAACCCGTCGAAGCCGTCACGATACTGCGCGCGATTGAGGTCATGGTCGGTGTCGGCGGGCGCCTGACGCCGCGCGCGCACCTGGACGCCGTCGAAGTTGGCGGTGTGACCGTGCGCCACACGACTCTTCACAATGCCGAACACGTCAAGGCGCTTGGGATAGCCATCGGTGACCGCGTGACACTGCACCGCGCAGGCGACGTGATTCCACAGGTGACAGGTGTCTCGCTAGCGGCGTCGGGAGAAGAGCCGACTGATTGGCGTGGGGGGGTGCCGGAGTCTCTTCTCCTGGCCGAAGGTCTCTCAGCCCCGGAGAGTGCTGGCGAGTTCGATTTCGCCCCCTGCCAGCGTGCGATCAAGGCCGGCGTGACTTGGCGCTATCGTTCGCACTTTGAGATGCCCGCGACTTGCCCTTCGTGCGGCACCTCCGTGACCTCAGAGGGGAAGTATTTTTACTGCCGGAACGGATTGGAGTGCCGGCCCCAACTTGTTGGTCGCGTGGGGCTGCTTGCGGGTCGCGCCGCTTTTGAGATCGAATCCATCGGGCCCAAGCTCATCGAGCAGATGGCGGAGGCGGGCTTGCTGCACTCACCTGCGGATTTGTTTCACCTGGACCGCGAAGCTGTTCTCGGGCTCGATCGTTGGGGTGAGAAGAGCACCGACAAGCTGTTTCGACAGCTCGAAGAGCGCCGTCATATTGGCGTCGATCGGTTCTTGGTGGGCTTGGGGATTCCCGAGGTCGGTCCGGCTACAGCCAAACTTCTCGCCAAACGTTTTGACAACTTTGACGAGCTCATGCAGGCGACGGAAGACACGTTGATCGAACTCGACGGCATCGGCCCCGAGGTGGCTCGAGAGATCGTCGAGTTCTTTGCGGCCAAGCCAAATCAGGTGATGGTCGCCCGCTTTTTTGCGGGGGGCGTCGAGCTTGACTTTCCAGATCCGGATTCGGGCGAGGGTCTATTCGCGGGTAAAACGGTCGTCCTGACAGGCACGTTGGAATCGATGTCACGCGCCGAGGCCAAGAGCCTCGTCGAGGCCAACGGAGGGCGAATCGCGTCGTCAATAAGCAGCCGCACGGACTTTCTAGTGGCGGGTGCAAAAGCGGGTTCCAAACTCAAAAAAGCCGAGGCGCTTGGCGTCTCAATCTTAGAGGAACCGGGCTTTTTGGCCTTTCTCGGCCAGGGCTAACGGGCCAACGACTCTGCGGACTCTTCTTGAGCCGCGAGCCGTGAGCCGCGAATAAGCGAAAGCGCAGGTGGCGCTCGTCCTCAAAAGGTACTTTGAATGGCAGCTATTTCGTTAGTCTGTGCAGCCAGCCCTGTGGAGCCAATCTTATGAGTGACCAAATACCAGCATCAACTGACGAGGATGGAGAGAAGCGAAACTTCTTAGAAGTGTCGGGGGATGCCGATGCTTTGCGCGACGAACTTGAGGCGGGCCCTCCACCCCAAGAGTTTCTCGCTACAGACGAGATCAAGGAACTTGTCGAGCTGGCTCACGGTGGTGATGGCGAGGCGCTGAACCAACTCTTTGAGCGCTACCACGACATAATGATCCAGTACGCGCGCCGCCAAATTGGCACAAAACTCGGTTGGAAGGAGGATCCCGACGACCTTGCACAGACGACCTTCCGCGAGGCAGCACGCGACTTTAAGGGTTACGTCTATCGCGGCGAGGGATCGTTTCTTCGCTGGCTCTCGCGCATCCTGCAAAACAAGGTTCGCGACAAGGCTGAATTCTATTCGGCAAGTAAGCGCGACATCTCCCGCGAGCGTTCGCTAGACGGGACGACCTCCGATGAGGATAAGCCGGTCTTCCTGGCTCCCTCCGCGGATCTCTCCGTGACTCGCCAGGTCCAGCGCTCCGAGGAATATCGCATTCTGCGAGAGGCCATCGAGGAGCTAAAGCCCGATCATCGCCAGGCCCTAACCCTAGTGGTCTTCCAGGGAATGACCTTACGTGAGGCCGGGGAAAAGATGGGCGGGCGCAGCGAGGACGCCATCCGCATGATGATTCGCCGCGCCGAAAAGAGCCTCGGAGAGATCACCCGTAGCCGCCTGGAAGAGGAAGCTGAGTAAACTGGACGAAGGGGCTTGCCTAGGCGCCCCAAAGCGCATAAAGTCTTCGCCCCTGGGCCGCTAACTCAATTGGTAGAGTGCCATGTTCACAGCGTGGAGGTTACTGGTTCGAGTCCAGTGCGGCCCACCATTAACAACCCGTTGCCGATAGCGTACTTGCGCTCACCTGCTCGCCCCTGCAGCGCGGCCCTGAAAAGTGTGGAAATTCCACACTTTCCACACGGAGGATGCTGCTATGGCACGACGAAAGAAGGCTCCGAGCCTCAAGACTCACAAGAGTACGGGGCATGTATATGCTCGCTTCGATGGTCGCCAAATCTGGTTCGGTTCGTACCCGGACTCTGAAACACACCTGCGTTTCGCTACAACCTTGGCGGAATGGGAAGCAAATGGAGGTCACATGTCGCCTCAAGTCGGTCAAAGTACCTAGACAAGATGGATGGACCTGGTTTTCAAGGTTCGCGGATTACACTGCGAGCTGCTTACAAACCAAGTCGCGGCGCAGAGCCGCATGAGAAACAAGCCCATCCATGAGCACGATACACAAGTACGTCGGCCTTGACGTTCACAAAGACACCATCTCGATCGCAGTTGCCGAAGAGGGGCGCTCCGAACCTCGCTCTTTGAAGAAGATTCCTAGCTGCGGCACGCAGCTGCTTCGAATCCTTAAGCGGCTAGGTCCACTTAGCATGATCGTTTGCGCTTACGAGGCCGGCCCAACGGGCTACTGGCTTCAGCGGTTCCTGACGAAGAAAGGCGTCCGCTGCCAAGTCATCGCGCCTTCTGAAGTTCCGATCAAGCCCGGTCGACACGTCAAAACCGATCGCATCGACGCGCTTGCCCTCGCGAAGTTTTTGTGCTCGGGCGACCTCACACCTATCACGATTCCCAACGAAGAGATCGAGGCGATGCGCGACCTGAGCCGCACTCGGTCCGACGCCAAGCTTGTTGAGAAGGATGCCAAGAAGCGGTTGGGCGCATTCTTGCTCCGGCACAAATTGATCAACCCTTTCAAGACGAACTGGACCGGCATGCACCTCGACTGGGTTCGCAAGCAAAAGTTTGACCACGAGGCGCAGAACATCGTGCTGCGAGAGTATCTCTCTGCGTTGGAGCAAACCAGCGCCAGGGTCAAGCGGCTAGCTGAGAGCTTGGCGACTTTGTCCGAAACGTGCACGTTGCGCCGCAGATCAAAGCCCTGCGCGCTTGCCGCGGGATCGATACGATCACGGCGGCTGGCCTCATGTTCGAGCTCGTTGACCTCAAGCGATTCCCCTCGGCTCCACATCGGATGAGCTACCTCGGCCTTGTTCCGAGTGAGGACTCGAGCGGCCAGAAACGCCGCCAAGGCGGCATCACAAAGGCTGGGAATGGAGAGGTGCGAAGACTGCTCGTCGAGACTGCGCACAACAATTGCCGACCTCCTAAAGTCACCTTTCGCCTTCGGAAAAGACAGGAGGGCGTAAGCCCCGAGGTCATCGACATCGCTTGGAATGCGCAAGAGCGACTGTACCGAAAACGCCTTGCGCTCTTCAATCGCGGCAAGCCGAAGACGTGCATCGTCATCGCGATGGCACGTGAACTTGCGGGATTCATTTGGGCCATCGGCCAAGAGACAAGGCTCGTCACAAACTAGCCGTTTGAAAGCTTACTCATCCGCCCAAGTTTGAACACATGAACACGAGAAGTGGCGGCTCACAAGCTGAGCCACGTAAAAGGAGAACCCTCGAGCCCTGCTATGGACCCGGCGGCACTGCCGCCAGATGTCCGCTCCTAGACTGAGGCAGCCCTAGACGGAAACAGCCTTGCAGGTAACCAATCCGCGAATACCAGGATGAACAACCGTCGAAGTCAGCCCAGCACCGAGTCCGCCACTTCTCACCTTTTCCTGGCCCCTAAAGAATGAAACGAAACTAACGAGTTGACAGGTCCATCCATACCAGCAGCCCGTTGCTAAAGGGCCTACTCGACTTCGCCCTCTTCGACCCTGCAGCGTCGGTCAGGATCGAGCCGTGCTCAGCGGCCAGGAAGGCCGCTTCCGCGGTCTCGCCCCTAACCTTCTCGCATGCTCAAAGGGGGCTTTGTCTCCCGACAGCCCTTTTTCAACGGGCTGCTAGGCCTTACTCGGGTGTCGGCAACTTGGCGAGAAATGACCCGCGCGCGGAAGCGAGCACTTCATTCGAAGTCGGTCGCGGTGTAAAATGCTCGGCATGAGCCCCTCCACCCGCCGCATCGTTATCACCGGCGGCCCGTATTCGGGCAAGACGACCGTGATTGACGCCCTTTGCGCAAGGGGGCATACCGTTGTGCGAGAGGCCGCGATTCAGGTAATCGATGATTTGACTCGGCAACTTGGCGTCGCGGAGCAGGTGGCTTGGCGCAAAGAGAATCCCGAAGACTTCCAAGTCAAGATCCTTGGAAAGCAGGAAGAGCTCGAAGATGCTGCTGCCAGAGATGCGGGCACGGGGCTCGTGTTTTTGGATCGCGGGCGTTTGGATGGCATCGCTTACTGTCGCGTTTACGAGCGCGCGGTGCCCGAACAGGTCGAGGTGGGATGCCAGGACTTACCCTACGATTGCGTGTTTTTGTTAGACACGTTACGCGATTTTGATGGGCGTGCTGCAAGTGGGCGCACGAGCGATCGCGCGCGATCGCTATTCATTCGCGACCATCTTGCGGAGGTGTACCGCGAGCGAGGATTCGACGTCGTGTTCGTCGCGGAGATGCCGGTCGCCGAGCGCGTGGAATTTATCCTAGTCGCTCTGCGATGAGCGGGTGCCGCGCGCAGGTGCTCACCTGCGCGCGGCGCCGTGAAATCTCTTACTTCTTCATGGCGGCCTTAAACAGGTCGCCCAAGTTCGTCTTGCCGGCGTTTTCATTACCGCCAAGAACTGCATTGATATCCGCTGCTGCGACGGAGTCTTCCGAGCCGATCAATGCGCCCCGGCTGTCAAGTCGCGACAGAGAGATGCGCTCGGAGCCCGCGTCGATGTCTTGAATACGGACGCTAACCTCTTGCCCCAGGGTGAGGGCCTCGCCAGCATTGCGCAGGCGTGTGGTCGCACCGATCTGGCTGATGTGAAGGAGGCCATCAATGCCGTCCTCGATCTCGACAAAAGCGCCGAAATCCGCCAGGCGTGTGACCTTGCCGGAAACAACTTGATCGACCTGAAAGCGGTAGGCGATGGAGTCCCAAGGGTTCTCCTCGAGCTGCTTCATGCCAAGGCCGATCTTCTTTCCGCCCTCCTTCAACTCAAGGACCATGACCTTCACCTGTTGGCCCACTTTGAGGACCTCGGCGATATCCGTGGTGCGCTTACGGCTAACGTTAGAGACGTGCAGGAGACCTTCCACGCCACCGATGTCGATGAATGCGCCAAAGGTTTCGAGGCGCATAACCTTACCGACTTTGATGTCGCCCGAGTTCAGCGTTGCCATCGTCGCGTCCCGCTCGACGGAGCGCTCGGCCATCAGCGCCTTCTTGCGCGAAAGCACGATGCGCTTCCTGCCCATGTCGGCTTCGATCACTTCGCAGACGAAGCTCTGACCAACAAAGATGCTGAGGTCCTCGATCCGCCCGAGAGCGACTTGGCTCGCGGGCATGAAAGCGGAGATCGGGCCAACCGTGCACTCGAGTCCACCCGCGTTGAGGGCGGTGACTGTCGCATTAACTTGCGAACCTTCGGTGATGTCACCCCAGGCCGCGACCATGCGGGCTTGACGACGGGAGAGGCGCCAGATGCCGTCCTTCTCCATGCCGTGCATGCTGAAGTCGAAACGTTCGCCAGGTTTGGGATCGTCGTTGAATTCGTCGAGTGCGATCACACCCTGTAGGCGCGGGCCGAGCTCGACAAAAACGTCGGTGCCCGAGATGCCCTCGATGATGCCGGAGGTCAGACCGCTGTCGCCGCCTCGTCCGTTGTCTTTGCCTTTGCTTGGGGCCGTGTCGTTACCAAGACCTAGGTCTTGCAGGTTGATGCCTTCGAGGGACTTTTCGATCTCGGCGTCTAGCGAGTCGTTGGGGTCAGAGCTCATAGCTGGTTGCGCACGTCGCGCGGTGGGAATATGAAAACGGTTGGGGCAGCCCGTGGAATACGGATCGCCCCAACCTTGAGGGTCGAGTCGTTTGGTATCGAGAGCTGCCGGGACTACTTAAGTTGTTCCCAGTATTCGGCGGGCATGTCGTGCGCAATTTTGAGTGCGCCGTTTGCTCCACCATACATGGGCTCTTCGATGCGCTGGACCTTGCCTCGACCGAGCATGTCTTGCATGCACGCCTCGATAGCAGTATCCAGACCCCGAATCTGGCTTCCGCCGCCGGCGAGAAGGACACGGTCCTTCAAGCGGTCTTGAAACTCGGGATCAAATGAGGCCACTAGTTTACCCAGTCCCTCGACGATCGGGGGGATGATCAGGCGGCAAGCTTCGCGTAGCTGCTCTGTGACGTCAAAAACAGTGGGTTTTCCGTTTACGGGGAAGGTGACCATGGCTGGCTCCATGTCGTCGGCGACGCTTGCATAGCGCTCTTTTGCCTCTTTGACCATCCTCGCAGAGAAGCGGGCTCCCTCTAAGGTGGCTGTAAGGCGCTCCTCGAAAGCGCGGTCGACAAAATCTCCACCGCAGGTCAGCGTGATCTGATCGGACTCGTCGGGCATCGTTCCATGCATACGGCATAGGTCGACCGTTCCCGCGCCGATGTCGATGACAAGGACGTCGTCGAGCATGTCCAAGCCATAGGCGACGGCGAAGGGCTCGGAGCACAACATCACGGAATCTACCGTGCCGCGCGCGGCGTCGAGGATCGCCTCTTTATTGTGAATCGAGGCCTCTGCCGGTGCTCCAATTACCGCATAGACGAGCTCGTCCTTGCGCGGTTTTGCCCGGGCAATGATCTCCTTGATCAAGTCGGCAGCGGCGCGCAGGTTGCCGGCCTTGTCGCCCAGACCGTGGCTGGTGTCCGCGCCCTCTTGAATCACCCCTTGGGAGAGCGGTCGATACAGGTTCAAGGACATGCGCTTGGCGAGTGCATCGTCACCGAACAAGATGTCCGCGCCTAAGGACTTCCTTGAGACTACGTCCTTTGCATAGCCAACAAAGGACGAGAGCGTGGCGCGCTCGCCGTTGCTTGCACACACAGAGGTGCGCGAAGTTCCAAGGTCGATGCCTAGGTACAAGACGCCGTGGTCTTTCTTTGAATTCGTCATGGTTTCCATTGTGGGTGGCTCCCTTAGTCACCCGTGGTTTTGTCGTCTGTTAACTTTTTGAGGACGAGCGGTCCTCTTCGATGATCTTCTTCATGCGCGGGTTCGCATCAAAAAGCGCTGAGAGTAATTCTTTCTTCTGTTCGACGTTGCTCTCCTCGGGGTTGAGCCCTTGCACGTCGTGATAGACGGACGAGATGCCCTGGTCGGCTTTGGGGCCTAAGACGTCCCGAAGTTGGGCTTCGGTGCGGCTGAGCATGTCGCCCAGTTTGGCGACACGACGCTCTAGAAGCTCGTGCCGAGAGTCGCCCGTTCCGCTTGAATTTTGGAAGCGGTCTTCGACCTCGGACATGATCTTCGCGAGAAGCTCTTTGGCGAGAACCGCTTGGCTTCCCTCGCCCGAGAGGGCTTGCCTTAGGCTTTCCGCTAGCAAAACGTCCGTGAATTGCGGTTCCCCGGAGGTGGGCGAAGGGGAGGGGTTGGGTGCAGCAGGCTGGCTGGGGCCTCTTGTCTCCGGCACAGGTTTGACTGCGCGGAGGTAGCGATCGCCGCCCTTCTCAGCGGCGGTGGTCATGGATTCGCGCGCGAGGACAACCATCTCGTCGAAGGACTCTACGCCATCGGCGGTATGAATGAGGGCAATGCTGACCGTGATGCGGAGCGTGCGCCCATCGGCCTCGAACGTCAGGCCGCGAGCGCCCGATACCAAACGCTCGGCCAGGAAGTTCGCGTGCTCGCCCTCAATGTGGGGGACGGCGGCAAGGATTCTGTCGCCTTCGGGGTACCCAAGAAGGTCACTCGAGCGAGTCGAGCGGCGCAGCAGGTCGTTGATCGCGCCAAGAATCTCCTGGCGAGATTCCTCGCCATAGAGATCGTGTAGGTACCCAAGCCGGTCGACGCCGATCTGTAAAAAGGCGAGGGGTGTCCCAAAGCGCGTCGAGCGGTCAAACTCGGCGGTCATCAGGTGGCGGATTTCGGGTGGGGAGAAAAGACCTTGGGCCATGGTGCCGTTGTTGGCGAGGCTGGGGTTGAATGGGGACGAGTCGGTCGGCGCTCAAGCATTATCGGCATCGGGGTCGCGATTCATTGCCACGAACAACGTAATTAATGACGAAGCATGGCCTTGGAGGCAAGTCTTGGACGCAGACTCGGGCTATCTTGTGCTGATGAGCACCTATCTAGTCCTTGGTTTAGGCATGCAGGGGACCGCCGCTGCCCACGATTTGATTATTCACGGAGCCGCGACCCGGCTTTTGTTAGTTGATGCGGACGAGGAGCGTCTCGCAAAAGCGGCGGAGCGCCTCGCTAGGTTGACGGATTTTGAAGCGCTCGAACAGCACGTTCTTGACGCCGACGATGGGGCGCTCGTGCAGCTGTTTGAGCGTGCCGAACTCTGCATGAACTGCCTGCCCTACAAGTTCTCGCTCGCTATGACTCGGCTCGCACTCGACCACGGAGTTCACATCGCCGACCTTGGCGGGAATACCGCGATCGTCCGGGAACAGCTCTCCATGGCGAGAGCTCATCCGCGCGGAGCGCAGACGGCCGTCCTTCCGGATTGTGGCCTTATGCCGGGTATGGGCAACTTATTTGCCGCTTTTGCTCTCGACGAGCTCGGCGATTGCGACTCCATTTACCTGCGCTGCTGCGGTCTGCCCACCGACCCCAAGCCGCCTTTGGATTACATGATGCTGTTTAACGTGAACGGGCTCATCAACGAGTACTTCGGCATGGCCCAGGTGCTGCGCAATGGGGAGCTGCTCGATGTCCCCACGTTTGGCGAGCTGGAAACCCTCGAGCTGCCCATGCCCGCAAACTTGCCGGGTGTGAGCCACAAGTTCGAGGCGTTCCTCACAAGCGGCGGGCTCAGCACGACGCCATGGTCGTTTGCCGGGCGCGTGCAGAATTTGGACTACAAGACGGTTCGCTACGCGGGCCACCATGCGAAGTTCCACTTGCTGAAAGAGCTCGGTCTTTTTGAGGAGAAGCCCATGGAAGTTCCAGAGCTGGGCAGTGCGATGGGTGCGCACGCTCCCATGGCGAACGTCGCCCCGCGAGCTGTCCTCGGCGTGTGCCTAGAGAGGGTTTTGCACCACCCCGGAGATGAGGACCTCGCGTTCCTTCGCTGCACCGCAACGGCGGGGGGCAAGGGGCTTGAACTTTAGATCTTTGACATCCGGGACTCGAAAACAGGCTTCACCGCGATGGAGCGCACGACCGCCTATTCGGCAACGGCCTGCCTCTATGGGGTTGTTATCGGGAAAACCAAAATCGGCGCGGGACCGATCGAGAGCGCGGTCGACGCAACTTGGTACCTAGATGCCCTCGCCGAACGCGGCATTCCTGTGAGCGTTCGGCGCACCTCGTAACCGCCGAGGAAATCCCGAGCCAAGGAGTTCAGACTAAGCGGAGGTCCGCCATCAGCGCCTACCCTTGCGACGGCTCCAAAATGAGATTCTCCCTAGCGTTCGTATTCCTCCTCCAGCGCGGCAGCTCTGTTTGGAAGCCTTCACCCGTATGGGGAAACGGATTGTCGGAAAGTCGCCCGGAACTCTGCGCGGGGGGGGTGAGGCCTGCCGTCGAGCCTGTACCAGTCGTATCGAGCGCTCTTCCTTAAAGAATGGGTAAGGGCGTCGCGATAAGGGCCTGTGAGGTGCGGTTCGCGATCGCAAGTTTGGAATGGCAGCCAACGCGCCGGCAGATTTCCGGCAAGATAGAAGGATGAGCGAAGCGCCGATCCCAACAGGTTTACCCATCTCCAAGAAGAAGGCTCCGCGGCCCTCTTCCGCTGTCCTGTTGACACGCGGCGTAGGCGCGGACACCGAGGTCTATCTCGCACGTCGCTCGCAGGAGTTGCGCTTCTTCGGCGGCTCTTGGGCATTCCCGGGTGGTGTACTTGATGCCTCGGATCAGAGGATTGCGGCACTCCTGCCGAGTGCGCGTCCACCCGCGAATGACCCGGAGATGCCCGACCTCGGTGGGCTTCTTGTTTGTGCGATCCGCGAGCTTTTTGAAGAGACCGGTGTCTTGCTCGCGCCTCTCTCTCGGGCTTTGCCCGAGGCGGACAAGCGCGCCGAGCTGCGGGCGGGCCTGTTGCCTCGCAGGGGGGCGACACCCGAGGCGATCGCGGCGTGGGAGTCCCTCTGCGAACCCTTCGCAAGAGATGGCAGCCTGCTTCAGTACCTGTTTCCGATTGGGCGCATCACGACACCCGCGTTTCGGCCGTTGCGGTACCACACCTTATTTTTGCAGGCGGAGCTACCGGACGGCGAACAACCCGTGATCATTCCCGGCGAGCTAGAGGCCGGCCGTTTCGAAAGGCCCACGGAGGCGTTGAATACGTGGAGGCGTGGGGAGGGAGACGTCGTTCCCCCCGTACTCTTCTTGCTCGAAATGTTGGGGGAAGAGCTCGCGAAAGAGGCCTCGTCCATGGCCCAGTTTAGGGCCACCGCAGGGACCGCATTCCAGGCGATTGCGCGCGGCAAGTTACATGCTGCGTACACCTCGCCAGGCATTCTCGCAGCTCCGCTGCGCACCCCCACCTTGCCACCTGCGGAGACGACCAATACCTATCTCGTCGGAGTGAGCGACATCTACGTGGTTGACCCCGCGACCTACGAAGTCGCGGAGCGCGCGCGGCTGTTGGAGACGCTCGACGAGTGGGCCGCGGCTGGCCGCACGGTGCGCGGCGTCATCTTGACACACCGGCACGCCGACCACATCGGTAGTGCCTATGCCGTCTCGGATCGCTACGGGGTTCCGGTTATGGCGCACCGCCAGACCTTGGCCGACCTGGAGTCGCGCTGGGAAGATCCCGAGGCCCAACTTGGCGGTAGACCAGCCGCTCTCACCGAACTGGCAGAGGCGGATCGCATCGAGCTGGGGGTTGCTCCCGACGGCACCGCGGGTTGGCATTTGGTAGTGCGTCACACCCCCGGCCATGCCTTGGGGCATATCTCGCTTCACGACAGCCACTATGGGACCGCGATTGTGGGGGATATGGTCTCGACGATCTCTACGATTGTGATCGACCCGAAGGAGGGTCACCTCGCAACCTATCTCCATAGCCTACAAAGACTTATCGACGTTGCCCCAGGTCCCAAATGGTCCCTACTGCCGGCCCATGGCCCGTGGGCTTCCGATGGTGCAAGGCTGGTTCGGCGTTATCTTGAGCATCGCGGTGAGCGCGAGGCGAGCCTGCTAAGGGCCTTGGAGAGCGGCCTGGGGACCGTCCCCGAGCTTGTGTCCATGGTCTATGCCGACACCCCCGAGGCCCTTTGGCCTTATGCTGAGCTCTCGATGAAGGCGGGCCTGATCAAGCTTGAGGAAGACGGCCTCGCGGTTCGAGGCGAGGCCGGATGGCGGCTGAGCAGCGCGACTTCTTGACCCATGTCAAAGTGCGCCGAGGTTTCGCCCACAAAGGGGATCTCTAAATCCGATAGTTGGTTTATCTTCTTCGCGGAGGAATCCCTATGCCCGTCGGTGGAATCGTAATCAGCCTAGTCCCGGATAAAAAACAGCGCCAAGCGGCCCTGGAGTATCTCGAATCGCAACCCGACCTCGAGTTTGGCGAGCTGTGCGTGATCTCCGCCTCCGAAACCGACGGCATCCCCGAGCAGCACCGCCTGCCCGCCGTGTTGGACACCCTCCATGCCGATGGGGCTGAAGGTCGCATTCGCGAGCTTCAGGCCCATGCGGGCATCTACTACATCGATGTCGTCTACATCGGGTTCATCGAATCCGACGAGGTCCCCGCCAATCCCATGGACCGCCCTCGCCGAAGAAAGCGAGCCAGCCAATCGGCTTACGAAAACCCCCTATCCGAACCATGAAACTCAATCGTCGTAACTTCGTGAAGGCCGCAGCCATGACAGCAGCGACCGCCGCAGCAGTTGGAGAGGTCTCAGCCTCGACCTCGATCTTATCCAATGCGCCCAGAAATCCGGTTCTCGACCCACCCGAGGACGGCATCACTTACCACAAGGCTCCGTGTCGTTTCTGCGGAACGGGATGCCATGTTAAGGTCGGTGTACGCGAAGACCGGATCGTTTCGGTGACCGGTGATGAGCTGGCTGAAGTGAACAAAGGGCTGCTCTGCGTGAAGGGATATCACGTCGGCGAAATCTTGTACGGAAGGGACCGCCTCACGAAGCCGATGCTCAAGAGAGACGGCAAGCACGTCCCGATCAGCTGGGACGAGGCGATCGACGTCATCGCCAAGCGGATCCTTCGCAAGCCTGAGGCCTTCGGTTTCTACGGCTCGGGCCAGTGGACCATTCCCGAGGGCTACATCGCAAACAAGTTCACCAAGGGGGGACTCTCCAACAACAACGTGGATCCGAACGCGCGCCTCTGCATGGCTTCAGCGGTGACGGGTTTCCTGGCCGTCTATGGTGTTGACGAGCCGGCTTCGTGTTACGACGACCTCGACGAGGCGGACGTCGTCATCATGTGGGGGAACAACCCTGCCGAGATGCATCCTGTTCTCATGTCCCGTATCGCCGACCGCAAATTCCGCGGAGGCAAAGTCAAGATCATCGACATCGGAACCCGCAGAACGCGCACCTGGGATTTCGCGGATCACTATCTGAACTTCCGCCCGCATACCGATCAGGCTATCTTTAACGGTATCGCCCATCTGTTGCTTGCGAACGACACCTACGACAAGGAGTTTGTCGAGAAGTACTGCAACTTCCGCGAGGACGAAGTCAAGCCGAGCCTGTTTGGAGTCCCGTCGACTTTTGAGGCCTACAAGGACACGCTTGCCAAGTACACACCCGAGTATGTCGAGGAGCTCTCCGGTGTACCCGCGGACGACATCCGCATGCTGGCCGACCTGTTCGGCAACCGCAAGCTGAAGATCGTTAGCCTGTGGTGCATGGGAATGAACCAGCACACGCGCGGCACTGCGGTCAACACCCAAGCCCATGGCATCCACCTGCTCTCCGGCCACTTTGGGAAGCCGGGTGATGGTCCTCAAAGTTTGACGGGGCAGCCCTCAGCATGTGGGACGGCTCGCGAGGTTGGCTGCTTAGCCCACCTCCTTCCCGGCGGTCGATTGATCGCTGTCGAAGCGCACCGAACTGGTTCCGAAGAGCTTTGGAACCTCCCGAAGGGCCGCATCAACCCGGTTCCCGGCACGCACACCGTAAAGATGTTCGAGGAGTTCTGCACCGAGGGTGGCAGCGTAGACACGATCTGGGTTCAGGTAACGAACCCAGCGCAGTCGCTGCCGAACGTCGACAAGCTCTTCTTCAATAAGAACAACTGTACCGATAAGTTCCTGATTGTCTCGGATGTCTACCCGACCGCCACAACGGTCGAAGCGGATTTGATTCTGCCCGCGGCGCTGTGGGTGGAGAAGAATGGAGTCTTCGGCAACTCCGAGCGACGGACGCAGCAGTGGTTCAAAATGGTGAACCCGCCCGAAGGCGCTCGCGACGATTGCTGGCAGACCCTTGCGGTTGCCCGGCGCTTGTTCGAGCTGGGGCACGAGGGGATGAAGGACAAAGACGGCGAGTTCCTATTCCGGTTCTTCGACGACAATGGAAAGGAAGTCGAGTCTTGGAAGTGGGAGCACTACTACGACGTCAACGTGGACAAGGCCCTTTACAGCGAGTACCGCGGCTTCACTTTTATGAAGCATAAGAATGTCGCTCCCTACGATGCACTTGTCGCGACGCGAGGTATGCGTTGGCCTGTGGTCGAGCAGCCAGACGGAAGCTTCCGCGAGACGCGCTGGCGCTTTGCGGGATTCGATGATCCCTACGTTGCCGAGGGCAAGGAGATCGACTTCTACCACTCGAAAACAAATGACGGCAAGGCGCAGATCTGGGCGCGCGAATACGAAGCCCCTCCAGAAATGCCCGACGAAGAGTACTCCTCATGGTTGTGCACCGGTCGCGTGGTTGAGCACTGGCATTCGGGTACGATGACGAGCCGTGTCCCTCAGTTGAACGCAGCCATGCCTGGCGCTTATGTTGAGATGAATGCCAAGGATGCCCGCGACAAAGGCATTCGCAACGGGGACTCCGTTCGCTTGCGGACGCGCCGTGGTGAGCTCGTCTTACCCGCCAGTATTGGGGGCCGAGGCGAACCACCTGTTGGCTCCGTCTTTGTCCCGTGGTTCGACGAGAACCTCCTCATCAACAAACTAACCCTCGATGCGACCTGCCCGATTTCCAAGCAGCCCGACTATAAAAAGTGCGCTGTCGAAGTCACCAAGGCCGTCGAAGAGTAAGAGGTTCCCATGTACCCCAAACACATCAAAAAGGTCCGCGGGCGCACGCTGCTCTTGGGAGCTGTCTTTGCCGCCAGCCTTAGTTTCGGCGCCTGTGCCGGCGACCAAAGGGAGAAGGACTCACCAGAGGCCCCCGTTGCCATTCAGCTGAAAACTCCCGAGGTGACCGGTGCCTTGGACGAAGGAGCTGGCGGGGAATCCGACCCCGGGAGTCCCCTTGATCTACAGCGCAATACGGGCGCAACCGAGGATGTTGTCGCGGCGGTAGTGCCGCCGCTGGTAGTCATGAATGTGGCCGCCGTGGTCGCTGAGGAGGTCTATGTGGCACCTGCGGCTGCCCCCCTCGGTCAGTCTGGGGTTCTGACAGAGCTGGACAACGCGCTGTCGAATACGCGTTGGATCTCGAACCCCACGCCGTGGAATCGCGGCCGCGTTGGCAGGTACAAGACCTCTCTAGATCGCGAAGCCGATCGGGCTAAGTCGCTCGCGGCTCGCGCGGAGTTGCGCTCTTTTGAGGGCGCCCCCCCGGTTATGCCTCACTCTTCGTCGTACACGGCCGGATCGAAGACCTGCCTCGACTGTCACATGGAAGGGATTCAGATAGGGAAAAAGGTCGCGCACCCGATGCCCCATGTGACGATGGCGAACTGCACCCAATGCCATGTCGAGCAGGAGAACCGGCTCTTTGACGAGCTCCTCGTGCCCGGTAGTAACTTCAGCGGCGATCGCCCCGAGCGCAAAGGGATCTCCTCGATGGCGGGAGCTCCACCGGTGATCCCCCACGGAACACTCATGCGCACAGCCTGCTTGTCATGCCATGGCGAGTTCGGCTATGCCGGTCTGAAAACGGATCACCCCTCCCGCTCGAACTGCATGCAGTGTCACATCGTCGAGAGGTAGTCGAAGAGTCGCGCCCCGCTCCATGAGAGGTCTACCTGGGTGGTGCGGTGGGTGACTTTACTTGAGCGTTCGGCGGCCATGGTGTTGCTGGGTGCATCCGGGTTCCGGACGGAGAGACGGCTGAAATTTGGATTGAGTGCTGGGTCCCAACCTCCTAATTCCTCCACCCCCTTTTTTGCTATGACCGCTAAACTTGCGTTCGCTCCGTCTTGGTCGGGGCCGGGGGAGCGATCTCCCCATGCCCCCTTGCGGGTAAAACGAAGGGGGGCCCTTTTGTTGGGTTCGCGCCGACCGCTCCTTGGCCGTCAGCAGGTACAATGGGCCTCGTTATGCTGAACCCTACGTTTCCAGTTGACCTTCGCAATCGGCCCCTTCACAGCTTGCGCATGTCCATCACGGACCGCTGTAACTTGCGATGCGAGTACTGCATGCCTGGAGAGAATTACACCTGGCTACCCTCGAAAGATATCTTGTCGTTTGAGGAGATTCTGCGACTCACGGGCCTGTTCGCTGACATCGGTGTGACGAGGTTGCGGTTGACGGGTGGCGAGCCGCTACTCCGCAAAAATGCCGAGAAGCTCGTCGCCATGATTTGCGCCGCGGGGCGTTTTGAGGAGGTCGCCATGACGACCAATGCGTTGGGGCTTGCCAAGTTGGCGCAGTCTTTGAAAGACTCGGGGCTCTCGCGCCTCACGATTAGCTTGGATTCGCTCCGGGAAGAGCGGGTCAAGGCGATTAGCGGTCGCGACTCGCTCGGGCAGGTGCTCGCTGGTCTGGACGCGGTTGCCGCAGCCGGCTTCACCGGAACCAAGTTGGATACTGTCGCCATGCGAGGTGTCAACGATGACGAGTTTTGCGACATGATCGCCTTTGGTGCGGACCGCGATATCGAAGTTCGCTTCATCGAATACATGGACGTCCCCGGGGCTCAGGAATGGACTAAGGAAAAGGTGATCTCGCGCGCGGACATGCTCGACCTCTTCGAGGAAGGCTTCGGCGTCCGTCCCGTGTCCTATGGCGTGCAAGGTAGCGCGCCGGCCGCACGCTTTCAGCTACCCCCAGGGGCAGTGTGGAAGGGCCGCGACCTCGCGGGCCAGGTCTTCGGAATCATCGCCTCCACTACGGAGCCATTCTGCGGATCCTGCGATCGTTCGCGCGTGACGGCAGACGGCATGTGGTTCAAGTGCCTTTATGCTGAGCTCGGCCTGAACTTGCTCACCGAGCTGCGGGCCGGAGTCAGTGACGACCATATGCGCGCACTCTTGTTGGGCGACTGGAAGAAGCGAGATGACAATGGCGCAGAGCAGCGCTTACAGCAAGAAGAGCGAGCGGCGTTTAAGGTCGAGGGCAACAACCCACATTTGGAGATGCACACGCGGGGGGGGTGACTCCCCTAGGGCCGCGAGGCCTACATCCACGGTTAGGACTCTCCAGGAGCGATCTCCCCGCAGGCTAACCGTCGTAGGACACCTGCCTGTGCAATCCGATTAGCTCGCGCTCCGTCTTTGCCCGTGCTCGGGACTCTTCCGCTACGTGATTTGCCATATCCGTTGGGCGGACTCGCTGGGCGACTTCGCGTCGGCCATCGTTGGACTGCAAAAAGAACCGGCCCGCACTTGTGGTCGTTGGGGGTAAGCGGCGGCGCCAGACGTCGGAGATAAAAAAGCCCACATCGCCAGCGCGTGCGGTCTGCATCAGCAGACCTTGCCCCTTGAATCGGAGCTCTAGATCCCAGAGATTCGCTTGGGGAGGAACTTGCCCCGAGGTGTGGCTTCCAGCGGCCACGAGCGTCGGGCCATCGTCGGGACCGACGTCTTGTAGGAAGATGTGAGTGGCGATGACAAACACGGGGTAGTGGATGTTCAAAGGCCACTCAATGCCGGGCTCGCGGGGGACGTGCGGCCCGCGATCGATGTGCCACTCCTGCCCTCGTGGCGCGTGCTCCTTCCCAGCTGGATTCCTCCAAGCCGTACAGTTGACCCAGTGGCAATCTGATCCAAGCAAGGGCTCGATGACCGAAAGGATTCCATCCTTGGCGATTGCTTTTTGGGAAAGCGGGCTTCGGTTGAACATCTCGTAGCAAAACATCTCGGCGTTCTCTATCGAGGTGCGCCCGGCGCGCATATCGGGGGGGATGTCCCTATAGACATCGAGAATCACAGGCGCGCAGACAGGCGATCTCTTCGGACGTGAAGATGGCACGTTTGACTAGGCTTCGATCACGGTGGAGTGCGAGGCTCTCCTCTGTAGCTTCCCCTTTGTGAGGGTGGTTGAGGTACCCGATTTTTATTCAGCATGCTCTTTGGTGGGGGTCAGCAACTTCACAAGGGCGGCGTGCGAAATGGGCTGATGGTGCGGCATTACTGTGCGAGCAGGCCTAAGCCCACCAAATCCTTGCGGGCCGCAGCGGCCCAGCCTCGGTTGGCGATGGGAGAGGCGGGTGAGGGGTGGAGCATGCGTCCGAAGCTCAACCCCAGACGAACTTGCTGCTTGCCGAGCACGCGGCGTGCGCAGGCCTCGGCGAAGGCGCCGACGCCGACGACGAGGTTTGGACGCAGAATCTGCACTGTGCGTAGGAGCGCAAAGTCGCATGCTTCAAAGAGAGGCGCGCGCTCTTCGGCGGGCAGCTTGTCGGGGGTGCGGTTTTTGCCGGACTCTTCCATGAACGACAGCGGACAGTAGTTCACGATGTAGAAGCGCGCGAAAAAGGCCTCGGGTGTTTGGAACGCCTCCTCGGCGAACTCGTACACACGCGTCCCGCTGACTTCGTTTCGCGAGCATTCGAAGCCGGTAACTGGCCGCTTGGGGTGCTCGTTTTGGGGCTTTTGGACGGACTCATTTATACCCAGCCACTCGCGACACCGCGAGACGTCACCAAATGGAATCCCAGTTTGCGCCATACCCCATGGCCCCGGATTCATGCCCAACAGAATCGCGCGCGGCGCGTCGAGGCACCTTGAGTTTGCGAAAGCTCCACCGAAACGAGCTAGGAAGACCTCGTGGGACCTCCGCGCATAGTCCAGGGGGTTGTAGACGTGTGTGACGGGCTCGGCAAAGGTGAGCTTGGAACAAGCGCGCGAGAGCTTGCGGGAGACCCGAATGAGGGAGGCGCCAGCTTTCTCGGCTTCGAGGGAGAGTTCCATGGAGAAAGCGTAATACGGGTCTGCGCGCACGCGCCCAGATGGGTGAGACTTTTCTGCGCTATCTACGCAAGCCCTAGCCTTTCAACAAGGACTTCAACTTTTGGCGCATCAACAGAGCGCCAACTTTCCCCGTTGTCGCGTCCAGAGCGGCGTCGAGGTCCTCGGTACTTGCGGCCTCTTCAAGAGCCGTCATTCCAGCCTCGAATGCATCGAGCAGTCCTCTGGAAAACTCGAGCTCGCCGGACGTTGTGTTGGCCGTCCACACTGCGATCTGTGCGCTCGCCCGGCTCATCATCGCCTCCCAACCCGAGGCCAAGGAGGCGTCGCACCAGCGCCCGTCCACCTTGACAAACGCAACGTCGCGCGTGAGGCCTGGCGCGTAGTCAATCGCGACACTCCTTGTCCCCTGGATATAGCCCGCTTGGTCGGAGGTGTCAGCGTCAAAATCGTCAGCGCGTGAGACTAAGGTCGCCGCGAGCTCAGGTGAGATCAACGTGTCGGTTTCGTGGCCGTTGATTGCCTGGAGTTCGCCTTGTATCGAGGGGAGAAAGTCGGTTGCGAGCTCGCGTAGGTCGAGGTAGGAGAGGTTGTCCGAGTCGCCCAGTCCACTCTCAGTTACGGTTGTGAGGAGCGCAGCCGCGCGGCTGCGAATGCGCTCGAGATGGGTGGCGCGTGCCTCGGTCGGAGCATCCTCTGGAGCGCCGGTTAGCACTCCTAGGCGTGCACTCGAGCAGATCAAATCCGGCTGAGCGCGGAGGAATCCATCCAGACGACCCAAGAGACGGAAGGTACGCTCCCAGAGATCTGGATTGGCACCCTTTTCCAGCTCGTCGACGAGCTGATTGAGGTCGTCTTGCCATGCGCTCGGTAGGCTATCCCACGCCGGGGATAGGTCGAGCTCCACGGCGCCTCGGACAACACGCGAGCACGCCTCTAGGGGCATATGCGCGGGTTGCAAAGTCTCGGGCGCACCATAACCTAAGGCGCGGAGAGCAAACACACTGGCAAGAGTCAGGCCGGTGACAGCGAAGAGGGGGCGAATCATAAAAGTGCTTACGGTGCACTTTCGGGAGTATTACAAGATGGAGCGGTTCCAGGCGGTCGCCAAGCTGTCCGCGTACTCGTTCCACAGGTTGCCCGAGTGGGCTGCGATCCATTCGAGAGCGCAGTCGGGGTGCTTTCGATAGAGAGCCAAGAGCTCTTGGACAAGCTCAAGGTTCTTGATCTCGCCACTCTTTTTCTTCCAGCCCTTTTTCTCCCAGGCCGGGGCCCACGTCGTGATCGTGTCCACGCAGAGGCGGCTGTCGGTGAATACGGTGATGGCGGCGTCCTCGGGTAACACCCGAAACGCCTCGATCAACGCCCGCAGCTCCATACGGTTGTTTGTCGTGTGGTCGTCGGCACCGTGGCGCTCCTCTACAATTACACCGTCTTCAACCCACACCATGCCCCAGCCGCCGGGACCGGGGTTCGGGATCGAGCTGCCATCGGTGAATACGCCAAAGTCGGGACCCCCGGTGTATTTCTCGAGGACCTGGGCGCGCGTTAAGTTCTCCTCGCGTTTGGAACCGCCGCCGCCAAAGCTGCGCTTCTTCGGCGCGCTTTTGGTCTTCTTGGCGGGCGAGTGCGCGCGGCAAAACTTCGGTTCCCAACCGGAGTACTTGTCGAGGGCGGCTTGGGGGACCTCAAATCCCTCTCCACAAACGGTGCATTCAAACTTAGGCATGCGATGAGGGTAGCGAGGAACTACCGAGTCGCCCAGATCAGTCCCGCAACAACCGCTAAGTTCAGGAGAGTTGCGACCATTAATTTGCGCCGGAAGCGCAGCTTCGAGCTCTTGTGCCGGAAGTGGTGAGCGCCGATCCACGCGGCGGGCCATCCTCCTACGAAAGCGAGCTGCAGGAGGATCTTCTCCGGGACTCGCCACTTGCCGCGGGAGGCCTTCCATTTATCGACCCCCCAAAGGGCGAAGGTCACCACGTTGAGAGCGACGACACCCACGACCACCAGTGTGGCCGTGGAGACGTCAGGTAGGAGAAGGGTCATCGGTGGCTGGGCTTAGCCGTTGTAGCAGCCGCGGCCTTTCTGGCAATCTTCGGGGTCGACCACAACGCCGTCGGGGCCCACTCGCTGCATGGTCTCTTTGCACCAGCAATCGTTACTCGCATCCAGCAGGTCGCCCTCGACCATCGCCGGCCCATTTAAGAAGTAATACTTCTTCGTCCGAAGCTTGCTACAGAACGGGCTCTTGTTCAGTCCGGTCGTCCCGTTGGCGGCGCCGTCTTCTCGGTTGGTTTCCATGGTAGTTTTAAGCGGTTAGCTGACGAAGGGCGCGTTGGAGAAGGCCTTTAGTGAGAGGCACTTTGTAGGCGTTATGCTCCAGCGGTTCCGCACCTAGGAGTGCGGCGTCTGCAGCTGCGGCGCCTCGTTTGGCTAGGCTCGCGGCTTCCATGCTGCCAAGCAGCAGCTGCTCGGCTTCGCGACAGCGCCACGGTCGTGGTGCTACGCCACCGAGCACAATGCGCGCATCTGTGATCGCCCCATTTTGCACGCGCAGCGAAAGCGCGACCGCCGATAGCGCGAAGTCAAAGCCGTCGCGCTCCTGAAACTTCAAGTAGGTGCTTCGCCACTCGGAGGGCGTGTCGAGGCCGGTACGCAGGGAGATGACGACCTGGTCGGGGCGCAGCACATTTTCGCGCGTGACGTCGCCGTCGCTGGGAAGCGTGAAGAAATCATCAAGCGCCATCTCCGTGGTGCCTTTCGAGTCGCTGATCTCGATTTGCGCATCGAGCGCCATCAGAGCTGGGCCCATATCAGATGGGTGTACGATGTAAGAGGGGCCGCCGCCCAAGATCGCGTTGAACTTGTTGTAGCCACCGTAGGCAAAACACTCGTCACCACCCTTCTTTAGGCACTTGGCCTCGGGCCGCCTGTAGTACAGGCAGCGCGGGCGCTGGCACAGGTTGCCGGCGAGAGTCGCCTGCGTCCGAATCTGCGGGCTGCCAATCGTCTTGGCCGCCTCGGAGAGGACCTGAAAAGCGCCACTTGAGAACAGGCCTTCTAGCGCCCGCAGCTTGGTTGTTGCGCCAAACTTAAGGTTGCCACCATCGGCTTGCGTCACACCGCCGAGACCTTGGATCCACTTGACATTGACCAGCGCGCTGGGCTCTTCGAGTCCAGTCTTCATCTCGCCAAGCAAGTCCTGCCCGCCACCGAAGACGCGTGCTTTCGCCGTGGCCCAATCCGCGTTCTCTTTGGTCGCCAGTGCGGCCGTCGCAGCCTCGACAGTTTCGGGCTGAATGTATTCGAAATCTTTCATGGGGTTAGCTCCTGCGCAGCTCTTCCAAGCCAATGAGGATTTTGGTGGGGGAGAGGGGCATGTCGCGCACGCGCACACCACAAGCGTTTTGAATCGCGCCGGCGATCGCACCGATACCGGGGATAGCGGGCGGCTCGCCAATGCCGATGACCCCGCGCCCATCCTCGTCATCAATGATGACGGTCATCTCGGGTATCGAGTGGACATTCGCTAAGCGGTAGGACTCGAAGTTGGGGTTGAGAGCGATGCCGAGATCCGCGTCGATCAAGCGCTCCTCGAAGAGCGCGTAGGAGACCGCTTGGACCATGGCACCTTGGATCTGGCTTCGGACCGCCATCGGGTTGAGCGCGATCCCCATATCGTGAATCGCGACCATCTTCAGGACCTTGACCTCACCCGTGACTAGGTCGATGCGAACGCGTGCGGCTTGGGCGCCGTGAACGCCACTCGACTGCAAGGCCTTTTGGAAGACGCCGTGCGTGGTGAGTCCACCCGCGGGGCAGAGGGCACAGGCGTCTCTCCAGGACACTCGCAAGCCGTCGCCCACAATTACGCCGCCATCCGCGAACGAGAGTGCGCTCGCGTCTTTGCCGGTGTTCGTCGCGACGAGCGCGATCAAAGCCGCGCGCATCTTGTTCGATGCATCTTTGACGGCAGGCGCGAGGCTGGCCGTTGTGACACTGCCCCCCGACATCACGCCGTTTCCGAATCTCGTATTGCCGATCCGGGCTGTGACTTGATGGACTTCAAGGCCGAACTCGTCCGCCGCGACCATCGCGACCAGGGTCCGAGAGCCGGTTCCAAGGTCTTGCACACCGACGGAGACGATGAGGCTGCCCTCGCGATCTACCCGCGCCTCAACTTCACAGCTTGGGTAGCCACCGCCACCCCAAACCGAAATGCCAAAGCCGATGCCTTCGACGTACTCTCTACCACCTTCAACTTTGTGCGGTCCGGGCGCCGATTTGTACGGGTGTTCGTTCCATCCGATCTCGTCGGCGACGCGGCGCAGTTGGCGCCTCCAAACACTATGCTGCTCATCGTCGGGAAGGTTCGCGAGGCGCATTTCGACAAGGTCCTTTCCTATGGCGTAGGCTAGCTCATCGATGAGACTCTCCATACCAAAGCTGGCCTGCGGATGACCGGGTGCGCGGAAGGCCCGGTTGCCATCTGTGTTCGTATAAACCGAGCGTGAGGTGCTTGAGAAGTTCGCGACGGAATAGACATAGGGCAGCCCGGCGTAGGAGCCGCCAGACAGACCACCGAGTTTGTTGGAGTCCGCCACAAGCGCTTGAATCACGCCATCCTTGGATGCTCCGGCTTTGATGGTGACGCTATTGCCGCTTCGGTTTCCAGACGCGTGGAACTCGGTTTCGCGGTCCATCATCAGGTGAACGGGGCGTCCGAGCCGCTTGGCGATTTCACAGGCGATTTTGCCTTCGATGCCAATGCCAAACTTCGATCCGAAGCCGCCCCCCATGTGCTGGACGTCACCCTCGACCATCGAGGCGTCCAGTCCGAGCGAATCGGGCGGCCCATCGAGAAGTGCGAAGGTGCCTTGGACCGAGCCGTGGATGACCGCCGAGTCGCCTCCGCGGTAGTCGACTACCATTCCGTGGGTTTCTAGGCAGGAGTGGTGTTGAATTGGGATGGTGTAGGTGGCCTCGACAATGGCATCACTGGCTGCGAAACCCGCCTCGATGTCTCCCTCCTCTTGCGTCCGTTCACGGCCGATGTTGCCGCGCGGATTGACCTTCGGCGCATCCGGTGCGAGCGACTGCTCCGCCGTGACAGCCCAGGGAAGCTCGGTGAGTGTGACCGCAACAGCGCGAGCTCCTTCGGCAGCGGCTTCCGGGGTTTCGGCTGTAACTGCAGCGATGGGTTGGCCGAGGTAAAGGGTCGAGTCGCCGACGACGCGCACCACTTCGACAACGCCGGGGACGGCGAGGGCGGCAGTGAGGTCCAGCTCGATAGCTGCGGCGGGTAACGCACAGGTGACAAATCGGGCATAGACCATTCCGGGTAGGCGCACGTCATGGCTGTAGCGAGCCATGCCGGTCACTTTCGCAGGGCCATCGATACGGCGTGTGTCCTTGCCGATGGAGCGGCGCTTCTCTGGAGCGGGCCAAGCTAGTTCATCGGCGTTCTGCTGGGGCGTAGTGCTCATTTCGAGGCTCCTCTTGCTGCGCGCACGGCGGCGTCAAAAATCTGGGGGTAGGTTCCGCAGCGGCAGAGATTGCCGGCACAGGAGTTCTTGAGCTCGTCGAGTGTCGCCCGGGGGTTGGATTCGAGTTCAGCTGTAATGGCCATGACAAATCCTGGAGTGCAGAATCCGCACATGAGGCCGTCCTCGGCGCAAAATGCCTCTTGCACAACGCTGAGATCGTCGGGCTTGCCGAGCCCCTCAATGGTTCGGATGTTGTGGCCGACGGCATCAAGGGCGAGGGTCATGCAGGAGGCCACGGGGGCTCCATCGATCAGGACCGTGCAGGCACCACAATTCCCGCCGTCACACACGAGCTTGGTGCCGGTGAGGGCGGGCTCGAGGTGATCGCGCAGGGCGCCTAGCAAGGTCGTGCGCGGCTCGACGGAGACGTCACGCGCTGCGCCGTTGATCTCAAGCGTGACAGCCACCTTGCCCTTGAGCGAAGTCGCAATTGCGGATTCCCTTGTGACGCTGACGGATTCGGTCCCATTGGGGCCGGCGACGGCGGCGCCAGTCAAACTCGCGACGACGCCACCCTTGAGGAAGGCGCGCCGGGACAGAGAAGATGGAGAGGGGGGCTGGTTTGTTCGGTCGGTCATATTGTTGCCTCGTTGATTCGGAAGCCCCACCCTAACAGGGAGAACCCGTTAGAATCACGCACTCTGTTTGCTTGCATTGCAACGAATAAGTATCCGGGCTGCCGGATGACGCACTCCTAGGACCCCTCAAATCAAAAAACCATGAATCTGTCCCTTCCTCTCATGCTTCTGCAAGACACCGACAGCTCTGCCGCTGCGGAAACTTTATCAGGTACTTCACCGGAGACGCTCACAACGATCCAGGGCTATATCGATACTGTTCGAGTGAGCGGCATAGAGTGGCTGACGAATCTCGTGGTCGCCCTTCTCATTTTTGTCGTCGGCAAGATGGTTGTGAAAATGGTTGTCAAGGCTGTGAAGCAGTTGATGACGCGTTCGGGGATGGATGAGATCCTGATCAACTTCCTTGGCTCGATTGTTAGCGGTGCGATGATGCTATTTGTAATCATCGCAGCGGTTGGCAAGCTCGGCTTTGACACCTCGTCGATGGTGGCTCTTGTTGGAGCCGCAGGCTTAGCAGTCGGCTTCGCGTTGCAGAACTCGTTGAACAATTTCGCCTCCGGTGTCATGTTGATCGTCTTCCGCCCCTTCAAGAATGGCGACTTTGTCGAGGCGGGTGGCACTACCGGCGTCGTCGAGAACATCACCATCTTCACTACGATCATGAAGACGGGCGACAACCGCGAGATCATCGTCCCCAATGGCTCGATCTTCGGTGGCACGATCACAAACTATTCGGCGCGTGACACCCGCCGCGTCGACATGCTTTTTGGCATTGGCTACAGCGATGACCTGCTACTTGCTAAGAAGGTCTTGACGGAGATCATCGCCGCCGACAGCCGGATCCTTAAGGACCCAGCCCCCACGATCGCGATCAACGATCTCGGCGACTCCAGTGTAAATTTCAAGGTCCGCCCATGGGTCAAAAGCGCTGACTATTGGGACGTCCTTTCCGACGTCACCGAGAAGGTCAAGCTGACCTTCGACGAGCAAGGCATCTCGATCCCGTACCCACAAATGGACGTGCATGTCCAAAAGGGCGCCTAGCTCCCCCCGGAGCACGCAGTCGTAAGAAGCGCCGTCGTGCTGGACAACCAGCACGACGGCGCTTCTTACGTGGACATACAGAGCAACCTACTTCCAAAATACACAGGAGCACCCCGAACATACCGTGCCGCACACTTCTGATCACTTCACCAGCACATCCGTACCGCACACGGCAGAGGGTCGCTCCCTGCCGCGGGAGAGTTCAGATCAACTCAAGGGCGCTTCGAAGTGTATAGCACCGCTTGTCCCAGGCTCGTATCCTTGAAAAGAAGCACTTAGCAGCACTTGGGGAACGGGGCCGTTGACGGTTACCAAACATACCGTGCCGCACACTTCTGATCACTTCACCGGCACATCCGTACCGCACACGGCAGAGGGTCACTCTGTGCCGCGAAAAAACAGATGAGCTCAGATGAGCTGCGAAGTGTGCGTCCACACATGTCCCAGGCTAGTACCGCTGAAGAGTCGCACGAGCAATCTCACGTAGCTGCGACTTTGACGGCCGAGTCAACGGAGAACGGGGGACTGCTACACGGCGAACGAACTCTTTGAGATCAAAGAATCGAAAGAGTGGGGTCATCAAGCGTTGCCAGTGGCGTCTTAGTTCTGACGATCTAGGTCCTCGCCAAGTGCTGGCCTCCGTCTTGGGGAATCCGGAGGTGGCGGCCAAAGGCCGAAGTCTCCACTCGGGAGGTTTGACCTTTGTTGGTGCCCGTAGGGTCGGCGTTCTCGGCTCGTTGGCCCACCGTGTCAACTTGTCGAGCATTTAGATATTCTGCTCGTGGCTGAAGGAATACATCCATGCGCTGAGACTGTCTCCGAGGCGAGGCAGATCCGGGGTTTGCGCAGGTGCAGTTTTGGCAGGCTCTCTCCCGTCGAGCGCCACAACCCTGTCCTTCGCTCTTGGGAGGGACAGCCCGCCGAATTTCTGCGGGAAGTTTTCGCCGTGGGGAGCCCAATGGCCCAGGTCCAAAATGGTAGGCCCAGTAGGACTCGAACCTACGACAAAGGGATTATGAGTCCCCTGCTCTAACCGACTGAGCTATGGGCCCACTTTTAGTGCTGGGATCCTAGCAAGTGCGCCTGGAATCGCCTACGGCTGTCCATACTCCTTTGGCATCCAGGGTTCAAAATGTACCAGTTTTGCGCGGACTTCTTTTGAAGTCGGAACACCCCAATACTCAAAATAAGGGCCGAGATCACGCCCTAATGCTTCGGATAGTCGAACAAGCCATACGCTTCGTTTTTCTTCCTCCGTGACTGGAGTCTCTTCTTTGGGAGCGGTCAGGTACGCCTTAAAGGCCGCCTGGAAAGGAGCCCATCCAAACTCGCGCTGTACCGTTGCATACATCATCAATGCCAGGCCCGGTTGCTTCTTCCACTCATCAAATTTCGCGCCACTAGCGAAGTATTTCGCGGGCTTACCCTTCTGGTTCTCTAACCAGGGATTGTCCCACGGCTCGATCCCGGCCATTTTCTCTCCGAGGTAGAGGCTAAACAGATTGTTGGTGACCTCACCGGTGCCCTCGAAGGTCCACTCTCTTCGTTGGGCGTTATGCCCGAATTCGTGAAAGTAGCCCCAGTTTCCCACTGTCGTGAGTGTCTTGAGATCCACGGAGGCCGAGTGGTCCGTACGCTCGGCACCATGGGTCATCACGGGGTAACCGGAATGCATCCAGCCCGCGCTGATCTGAATGTCCTCTACCATACGCTCCGCTCGTGCGGGCTGGGGCTCACCTCGCAACTCCGGGTAACACTCCGCCGCGCGCTCCCAATATTCCATGAGTGAGGTCGGGTCTTCCAGCTCGCGAATCGCACCCGCGGGCACGGTTAGAATCATCCCCTCACAGACAAGCTCAGCCCAAGGCGCCGGAGCTTCCCGTCGCTTCTTCCACTCCGCTTTGCTCTGCTTGTCGCCGAGAATAAACAGAGGCGCTTCGACGGCACCAAAGATAGTAAAGCTCGCCTCGCCTGCCCCCTCTCCGGGGACGAGGTAGATCAAACCTCCAAATGGGCTCGCCACTTCAAACGCGCCGTTCTTTTGCACATCGATGCGCCGCTCCAAAGTGACCTCCGGCCAGCGAGACCAAGAGTCCTTCTGCCACAGTTGATCCTTGTGAGATCCTATACGTATCTTCCAACCTTCCGCCGCAGCAACCGTGCCCGGGGAGACGCGAATCACCTCGCCAGCCCCAGCGTAAAGCCCTGTCGAGAGCCACCCGCCATTGCGCGCTTGCACCTCGGTAAAATCGACCGTTCTGTTGAGGCGTTTGGCGATTTTGGGGACCGCGCCCGGAAAGAAGTCCGAACCGGGTGCGGCTTCGATGTCCTCTGGCGCAGCATCTTTCCACGTCTCGGTGGCGAGCAGCATTCCGAGGTGTCCGGCGACGTTACTCTTTAGGGTTGGTCTACCTTTGGCGGGAACGTGTTCTCGAAAGGCAGAGTCCCTCAAAGCGGCCTCAATCTGCTGTTGGAAGGTGTTTGGAGTCGCGGGCAGTGCGCGCAATAGGCCAGCGACCTGAGATGCCGCGGCTCCGGGCTCTACGACGACATCGATCCGTCCCTCCTCGCCTTGGATATACGCGATCGCCGCTGCGACCGCCCGGCCAGCATGGGGCAGCTCGCCCGCCGAAGCCAACGTGTAGGTCGCGTCGCCAATGGTCGCATCTCCTAAGACCAAGCCCATCTCTACCAAAAATTGATTCTGCGCAAGGTCGACGCGAATCGACTTCCCCTTTCCCTGTCCATCCCAGATCTGTTGATTGCCCCATGGGCAAACTCCAAGAAGCACTCCACCGCCGCGTTTGACAAAAGCGCGCAAGTCCTCGAGCTGCTCGCTATCCAGTGCGCCACCGACCCACACGACAACATCGATGCCCTTGCCCAACTTGGGAAGGTCGGCAAACGTGCGGTGCGAGGACGAGTCGGGGAAGCTTCCTTCCAGCCGGTTGCGGAGGTCCTCCCCGCCCCCTAAGTAGGCGACCCGCGGATGTTCAACTCCGCCACTCCATCGAATCGCATTCGCAAGGAACCGCTCCCCGTCGCCTCCGACTTCCCACGACTCCAGGAACGAGGAGTGACCAAAGGCAACGACAGCCCCCTTGTGGAAGTTGGCGGCACCGATCGTGCCTCGTTCGGCTTCGTTCTTACCAGCGCTCGCGACGAGGAATGCGCTCTCGCCGAATGCAATGACTTCACCGGGGAGGGATTGTCCGGGCCTTCCGAGGTTCGTGACTCCCTCGAGAAGTTTGGAGACGTCTTCGGCGCTTCTCGCTCCCTCGAATCGAGATGCAGCGGGTTGGGGAGCTGGCGCCAGGGCTAAGGACGGCTGTGCCGTGGCCAGGACGAGTAGCAATAGGTTTGAAACAACAAGGGATTTCATCACAGGTATTTAAGAGGTGCAAAATAGAGCCGCCGCACTTTACCCGATTGCTTGGACGGTTTCTCTGGAGCCATTCGAGTTGTCGAAGACGCTTACGGGACCGGCCCGCACTGCCTGCTGCAGTGCAACAGGGGCACCAGTAAATCGGCTATCCGAAGGCGGCTCAAAAGCAGAGGGGCATCAGCAAATCGGCTCTCCGGAGGCGGCTCAAAAGCAGTTGGAGGCCCGCGCCGGGGTGGGCACGACTCGCTCCAGGGCATCATCGTTTTAGGCATCTATGCTGAGATCCAGTTTCGAGGATGGAGCGCGACACCATGCAAAATCAGAATACGACTGCCGAAGGTGTAGCATGGAGTGACTTCGATACAGCTGTTGCAAGCAGGGCAGCACCACTGACCACCAAGATCATGCCGCACAGACGAGCCCATATTTTCCCCGAAATGGGGCCGCGGCCGACTCTTGAACTTTGCCTATTTGTAATTGTGGGGTCTGGCGAATATCTCTTTCCCGATGGGGACGAAGGGGCCCCCGGTGCGCTGCCAAGGAGAACTTTCTAGTACGGGCCGTGGTGCAGTTTCATGCAGAACACCGAACCGCCGGACTTTAGGAACTCGGACGTGTCGAGTTCGAGAACTCGGAAGCCCGCGCTAGTTAGGCGCTCGTTTGTGACTTCGCTGCCGCGCTGAAGGAGAACCGTTTCACCATCTGGGGAGAAGGCGTTGCAAGCGAATAGGTGGCGCGCCTCGTCTTCCGGCGCTTCAATCCGCATTGGGATTAGGGCCTCGATGAGCTCGCGCGCCTCGGGGGTGAATGCCTGGGGAAACCATAGGCAGGCATCTTCGGACAGTATCGCGAGGGCTGTGTCGAGGTGGTAGAAATCCGGATCGGCAAGGGGCAAAAGCGCTACGGTCAAATTGAAGCGCTGGGCGATCTCCAGCCATGCACCTTCTTCCGAGCGCTGTCCAACGCCAGCCCAAAGTAACCTGCGTCCCGGATGGAATAGACCATCCCCGGTGCCCTCCAGTCGCAAGTTGCGGTGCTTGAGCGCGCTGGGTTGATAGCCGAGCTCGCGCAGGTACGAGATAATATGGGGCACTTCCCCAGCTCGCTGTTCATTGGCCATATGAGATGCGATTGCAACGGCTTGCCCACCGGTAATCGCGCTCGATAGAGGGAGCGCTTGATTGGCACAGAAGACAACGTCGGGGAACCCCTCGAGGGGGGGCGCTACATCGACATGTATTCCGAGGGACTCGACAGCCTCGCGGAGGCACCACCATTGGCGGCGAGCCTCGGTTCTGTCGACCGCCAGCAAGTTGCCATCCTCGTCGAGCATGTGCGGATTGATCGCGTACAGAACATCGAAATCGGCCGGGTCAACCATCAGCACCTGGTCCGCGTGAGGGACGCGGGGCAGGTCTTCCAACTTGAAGTTGATGTCGGCGGCGGTTCGAAGGATCCTCATGTCGGCAGTGTACGCATCGAAAAGCGTATTGGGTCCCCTGTCCCAATCGTATTCCGACTTTCCAACGTCCTTTCTTATGGGGGTACTGGATCGAGCAAGGAAGATATGGCATGAGAGGGGGATGCGATCCATGACGAAGGAGACGGCGAATACGCCGCGGACAGAAGAGCGGTCGGGAGCCTTGGTTTTCTGGCTGCCTCCCGAAGAGGCGGCCCTGCGCTTTGGCGTTCCAGTGGATGAGCTGGTCGCCGCGACTCGTAAGGGCGAGCTGCAAGTGCGAGCAAACGTTGCTGGCGGTGAGCTGGTGGCAACCTTGTGTTCGACAGAGCTGATCAAGCGCTACGGAATGCCAGTTCGCGGCAAACTCGAGGTGCCGGTGCCCGAAGTTGACCAGACGAAGCTGAGGGAGCTGCGATTGCAACTCTCGCAGCAGAAATCACGGATTGGTGAAGTCGAGCTGAAGAACGCCCGTCTGGACGGAGAGCTGAAGACCGCCGATCGCGTGGAGCGCTCCCTCCAGCGGTACGCCGACAAGGTCGAGAAGCGCCTCGAAGATGTCTCCGTGACCTATGAAGCCAAACTGCAAGAGGCCGAGCGCATCCGGCTCAATATGGCCCGCGCGATTGGGCGCATGGAGACGGAAATGTTGGTATTACAACAGCGCGTAGACGCCGTGCCCGCCGCGCCACTCGCCTTGAAAGCCGCGCTAAGTTCGGTCCCCCAAAAAGCGAAGCGACGCTGGTTCTTCGGGCGTTAGCAGGGGGACTTTTGGACCCCGATTTCGCCCCAAACTCCTTGTAGGAGCCATTTCTAGAGGGTTTTTTTACCCGATTTCGCTATGGTGTCGCCCTCTACCTGGCCCCCGGTCCCCCCTCAAGCGCATCGAGTTCAACTTGAAGATTCCTTATAACGAGCCGTCTTACGGCGCCGCCGAAGAGCGCGCGATCCTAAAAGCCTTGCGCGCTGGTACCACCGGCGGCAATGGTGCCATCACGAAGCGAGTTGCCGACCTCCTCAAAGAGAAAACCGGCGCGAAGTACGTGATGCTGATGCCCAGTGCGACATCGGCGATGGAAGTTGCTCTAACCGCGGCTGGCGTTGGGCCAGGCGACGAGGTTTTGATGCCGTCGTTCGCCTTTGTGAGCCAGGCCAATGTGATCCTGTCCTGTGGGGCGACACCCGTCTTTTGTGACATTGAGCCGGACACGATGAACATGTGTCCCAAAGATACAGCGCGGCGAATCACGAAGAAGACCAAGCTGTTGTTCCCCGTTCACTACGCCGGGATGCCCGCCAAGATCAATGCATTCAAGAAGCTTGCCAGAGACAACGACCTGCTCTTGTTCGAGGATGCCGCGCAGTGCCTTTTGTCGTATCAGGGCAGCGGACCACGCAAGCGCCACTTGGGTACCTTTGGGGATGCGGGATGTATCTCTTTTCATGTGACTAAAAACGCGGGCTGTGGCGAGGGCGGAGCTTTGCTGGTCAACGACCAGAAGGTGGCGGAAGCATGTGAGATCATTCAAGAGAAAGGCACGAACCGAACGGCTTTCTTGCGCGGCCAGGTCGACAAGTACACATGGGTTGGCCCTGGCGGGAGCCATGTTCTCTCCGATCTTTTGTCCGCACTCTTGGAAGTACAACTCAAGCGCGCCTCGGCGATGACCGCACGACGGGTCAAATTGTGGGACCGCTATCACAGCGGGCTAGAAGAGCTCGAGGCACTCGGGTTGATCCGTCGGCCCGTCGTCCCCAAAGGTGCGACCCATAACGGTCACATCTACGCCTTCCGAGCACGCACACCTGAGGAGCAGCAGGCGATCTTAGAGGATCTTCGCGCGAACGGGATTGGTGCGGTTTTCCACTTCCAACCCCTTCACGTCTCCCCGTATGCCAAAGCGAAACTCGGAAAGCAAGACGAGCTACCCGTGACCATGCAAGCGGCGGAGACGATCATTCGCTTGCCGCTCTATGATGGCCTGAAGGCATCCGCCATCGACACGATCGTGGCAGCCGTTTACCGCGCCGCCATACAGGGCTGACCCTGTAGCTTGAGAGCTCTGCTATCCTTTGGGAATGCCTGTATCACCCTCGAACGTACCCTCTGTCGATCTGCGCGAGCTGGACGAGCTCTCTTCTGAGTTCATCAGCGCGCTTGTTGACGACTATCCATTTGACGATTTTCGGCGCCTTCAACGAGTTGCTTCGAGAGATTCCTTGGCGTGTTTGGCCGAGGAGATTGGCGCTTCCTCTCGCAAGCAAGGGACGGTTCGACTCGCGGCATTTGACAGGGGAGATTCACGACCCGCCGGACTCCTGTTGTTGCAGAACTTGCCGTATGACACGGAGCTCTTCGGCTTGCCGATGGCGGGCATACCCTACTTCTTAATTCGGGCGGACCACCCAGCACCTCGAGAGGTGAGGGCCCAGCTTCTCGATCGGCTGGAAGCACTCGTCGTTCGCGAGGGGTACGTCCACGTCTCCGCGCGTGTGGACTCCGCGGATCTACACGGGTACCAAGAGTTGACGGAGGCGAAGTTTCGGCTCATGGAGACACTCGTGTCCATGACTTACGACACGGAGCGGCGTGGCGCGGGTGTGATCGATCCAGGCGAGTACGGTTTTGACGGCATCGTCCGTGAAGTGGAAGCCAAGGACAGAGAGCAGCTGTGCGAGCTGGCCGGAAGATCGTTCACGCTAAACCGCTATCACCTGGACGAGCACCTCCCCGGGCGCAATGCCGGGGTGATGATGTCGCAGTGGATTCGCAACTACTGCGAAGATCCCGTAGATCACCAGGTCTGGGTGGCCGAGGGGGCGGGCGGCAAGATCGACGGTTTCCTTGGACACGCTCTAAACCGCACTTTAGAGCGTCATTCAGGTGTTCTGGTTAGTGGCCGCGCCCTTCTCGCAGTTGAAAACCAGCGCAGCGGTGTCGGTCTGATGCTCAGTCGGGCACACACCTGGCAGAGCCGCGGTGACTACAAAGAGGCCGATACACAGCTGAACAATTACGGCATGATCAAGGTGAGCTTCAACTTGAGTATGGATATGGTGCGAACGAAGTATTCGTTCCACCGTTGGTTCGGCAACTAGCCCTCTAGATCGTCTAGACCCACCGACGTTGGCGCGATTAAGCGTCGTCGCCCGTCGTGTGACATTTTGATTGCCGCGGTGTCGGTGCTGCCGGGGTCGGGGATGCTGAAGTTGCGATCCCATAGTTGGCAGGTGACTTGCTTGTGGCGCTCGTCAAGAGCCTCGCAGTAGTTCGTGAGTTTGCAGCGGCGGACGAGGTGCCCCTCGCCGGCTTCCGTCTTGCGGAACCAATCCGGATCTGCAATCGCTTGTCGCGCAGACCCGATGTAGTCGCAGGCACCGTCTTTGAGTGCAGCTTCCGCGAGATAGAAATCGTTAAGACCACCAGCAGCGACAACCGGCGTTTGGTGACCGGCTTTGCGGAGAGCGGTGCGAATCGTCTTGGCAAGTGGCAAGTTGCGGCCGAAAGGACCGGCTGAGCTCTTGTCGGCTGGGTCGTCGATGAAGACGGTGGGCATGCACTCGTGCCCGCTCTTGCCGGTATACGGATAGGCAGCAGCGCCAACCTTGGGTTGGCGCGCGTCGTCGAATTTACCGCCTTTGGAGAGCGAGATGAAGTCCATTCCGGCGGCGGCGAGCGAGGTGGCGATTTGAGCGGCCTCGTCGATATGGGTCCCCTCTGCAATCACCTCGTCGCTGAGCATGCGGCAGCCAATGGCGAACTCGGAAGACGTTGCCGCTCTTGTCGCCTCGAAGACCTCAAGGGGCAACCTGAGCCGGCCATCTAGCGTGCCTCCGTACCCATCGCTGCGGGTGTTGGTCGCACTGAGGAAGCTGGCCATTGTGTAGGCGTGCGCGAAGTGCAGCTCGGCTCCGTCAAAACCGGCGGCTTGGGCGCGCTTCGCGGCGCTGCCGAAGAGCGCCGGGAGTACGCGCGGGAGCTCCTCGATGTGGGGGAGGAGCGTGTCGGTGATGCGCTCGCGATGGCCGTACTCCAGATCTTCTGCCTCGCGCGTGGTCAACAGGGCGAGGATGGACTCCGGGTCACCTTGGAAGTGCGCGAAGAGCGCTTTTCGCAGGTCTGTTTCCGAGGTTTTTTGCGGGTCGGTGAGCGCGGGGTTTTGCGAGAGGATGGCGATGCCGGTGCGGTGAGCTGGTGTGATCTCTAGGAAGCGCTCGAAGAATTTCTGAGGAGTCGGGCGGCGCCGAATGTTGACGAAATCAATCAGCTGAATCAGGAGGCGCGTCTGGCCGGCCGAGCGCTTGCGGACGGTTTCAACAAGGCGACGCAGGCCAGGGACGGTTTCGTCGGTGCCGATGCGCAGAAGGGGGCCGCTCGGAATGTCGCGGATGCCGGTGGCCTCGACGACAAGGACGCCGGGACGACCCTCGGCAAACCGGCCGTACCAGTCGAGGACATCGTCGGTCACCTCGCCAGATTCATTCGAGCGCCACGGCACCATCGCCGGAACCCAGGTGCGGGTGCGCGTCGTGGCGGGTCCTATTTGGCCTGGCGCGAAGAGGCGCGAGGCGGCGGACTCGAGGGCCGAGGGCCACGTGACGTCGGGTAGCGGAAAGCGGGGGCGGGGCATGGGGCGGGAGCGGGAGCGGGAGGATGAGCGGAAGGCGGGTTTGCAAGCCAGAGGGTAAAGGAACCGCGGGAGATGTGTAAGCGGGAGGCCTCCCAACCTCCGTGCATTAGGGGAACTCGGGGCGAGTGCACGGATGTTTGGCGGTTTTGGTGCTTGTTTGCGGGGGGTGGCTAGGCAGACTTTGGTGATGAGAGGGAACTCAGAGTCTGGAGGAGAGGGGCGCGTCGCACTTGTAACCGGTGGGAACCAGGGGATCGGACTTGCGATCGCTGAGGTTTTGGCCAAGGCTGGCGCTACCGTGATTGTCGCTGGTCGCAATGCCGAGCGGAACGATGCTGCGGCAGAACGGATTGTCGCGGGTGGGGGAAAGGCCGTCGGGTTGGTGCTCGACGTTTGCGCGCCGGATTCGATTGCCGCGGGGCTCGCCTCGGCCGAAAGCCTAGCCCGGGGGCCGGTGGAGTGGTTGGTGAATAACGCGGGGGCGGCGGTGAGCGCGCCTCTCGCCAGGACCGACGATGATATGTTCCTGCGGCAGATGGAGGTCAACTTTCATGGGGCCAGGCGGCTTGCGAGCGGCTTCCTTCCAGTGATGCTTGAGCGGGGCTACGGGCGCATCGTCAATGTTGCGTCGTCTGCGGGTCTGCGGGGTTATGCCTACGTTGCGGCCTATTGCGCCTCGAAACACGCACTTGTTGGCTACACGCGGGCCGCGGCGGAGGAGTGCGGACCGAAGGGCGTGGGGTTCTCGGCGGTTTGCCCGCACTACGTCGATACGCCGATGTTAGAGGCTTCCGTTGAAGCGGTCATGAAGAAGACGGGGCGCACCCGAGAGCAGGCACGTGCCTTTTTCGCGGGGGAGAATCCCGGCGGGCGCCTCGTGAGTCCCCAGGAAGTCGCGGCCTTGACTCTGGAGCTGTGTCTTGGTGAGGGGACGGGGATTTGGGAGTTAGACGGGGCGGACCTCCCCAAGAAGTGCACTACCTAGTAGCGATTCTCGCTGCTTCGTCGCATCGAATCTTCCTTATACTCGGCAGCGAACGCCAAACGGGAAGTCCAAGTGACTTCCAACCCCCCGTGCCCTACTAGGCACGCAGAGCCCATTCCTCCCCGACGCGACTTTTCGAGTCGGGCTTCCTGCGAAACGAATATGCAAGTCGACTTCATCAATCCCACAAGTTGGAAGGCCGCCAGTGGCTACAACAACGGCGTTCTTGTAACCGGCGCCGGTCGCCATCTCTTTCTGGCCGGGCAGGTCGCCTGGGACGCGGATCAAAACATGGTGGGCGTCGGAAACTTCCCCGCTCAGTTTCGCCAGTGCCTTGAGAATGTCGTCGCGATTCTCAAGGCCGCAGGAGGCGCGCCCGAACACATCGTCCGCATGACGATGTTTGTGTCCGACAAGGATGCCTACGAGGCCGATCTGCCCGGAGTCGGTGCGGCCTACCGCGACGTCATCGGCAGGCACTATCCGGCCATGAGCCTCGTCCAGGTGGCTGCCCTGCTGGAAGAGGGCGCTCTCGTCGAGATCGAAGCCACCGCCGTCCTGCCTCCAGCCTAACCGCCATGATCCTCCCCAACCCGAAACACTTCGACTACTCGGAAGCCGACGGCGTCGCAACGATTCGGCTCAATCGCCCCGATCGCCTGAACGCGCTGACCTTTGAATCATACGCCGAGCTGCGCGACACGTTTGTCGAGCTGCGCACGCGCGACTCCGTTCGCTCCGTGGTTCTCACCGGCACTGGGCGAGCATTTTGTTCGGGCGGTGATGTCGAGGACATCATCGGGGCCATGGACGGCATGCCCGACGAAGGGCTGTTTGAGTTCACCCGCATGACCTGCGACTTGATCGAGAACATCCGCACGTTGGAGAAGCCGGTCATCGCGGCGCTCAACGGAACGACATGTGGCGCGGGCGCGGTGATGGCGATCGCCGCCGACATGCGCATCGCGGTTCCGAAGGCGAAGATCGCATTTTTATTCGTGAAGGTCGGCTTGTCCGGTGCCGATATGGGCGCGGCCTGGCTATTGCCGCGCATCGTTGGCCTTGGCCACGCGTCCGAGCTGCTGATGAGAGGCGAGTTTATCGACGCGCAGCGAGCCGCCGAGATCGGCCTCTACAATAAAGTGGTCGAGGACGTCGAGGCTCTGGATGTACTGGCTCAAGAGTGGGCGGCAGGACTTGCGGCCGGCCCGGGTTTAGGACTTGCCGTAACGAAGCGCATGCTCAATGCCGAGGCGCACATGGAATTCCGCGAGGCGATGCAGGTAGAGGGCTGGGTTCAAGCCGAGTGCATGAGACATCCCGACTACAAGGCCATCATCGACGGATTCAATACCAAGAGAGCCGCTAAGGGAAACGCCACTGGAGGAGCGAAGTGAAGACACATCCACGACCGCAGGACTGTGCGGGATTGCAGTCCGCCCTCGGGCGCGCCCGAGCCGTTGAGCGGGAGCTTGAGGACGAGCTTGAATCGCTTCCCGAAGATGAGTCCGCACGTCGCGCGATGGCTTGGCTCGCCGAGCAGAACCTGACCTCATGGATGGTTCCAAGCGCCTTTGGCGGTGCGGACACTGAAGGTCTTGCTAGCCCCGAAACCGTCTCTGTACAGGCCGTCGCCGCGTTGCGCAGCGAGCTCTCCTTCGCCAGCGGAATGCTTGATGTCATGCTTGTGATGCAGGGGCTAGGTTCGTACCCGATCGCCCTTGGCGGGAGCGAGCAGCTCAAGGCCCAGATCCTCCCGAAAGTGGCCAATGGGAGCCTCTTGGCAGCCTTTGGGCTGACCGAGCCCGGCGCGGGGTCGAGTTTGGGAGAGGTCTCTACCCGGGCCGCTCACGGCGGCGATGAGTGGGTGCTCACGGGCCAGAAGACCTTCATTACCAATGCCGGCCTCGCGGATTTTTACACCGTTTTGGCGCGCACGTCGGGCACCCCAGGCGGACGTGATGGCGGGGATGGTCTGACGATGTTTTTCGTCCCGGCGGACTCCCTTGGGCTCGACGTAAAGCGCTTCGAGGTGATGGCGCCGCACCCTATTGGCGAGGTTCACTTCAGCGCCGTCCGCATCCCAGACACGTACCGTTTAGGCCCGGTTAACGGAGGGCTCGCCATTGCCCTGGGGACCCTAGCACGATTCCGGACGACGGTTGCGGCGGCCGCCTGTGGCTTTGCTCGGCGCGCGCTGACGGAGTCGCGCTCGCACCTTAACTCTCGTGAGCAATTTGGGAAGCCGCTCTCCGCAAATCAGGGACTGCGCTTTGACTTGGCAGAGATGGAGACGCGCTTGATCGCCGCTGAACTACTCACCGAGCGTGCCGCTCGCCGCAGTGACGAGCTCGGCGAAGTCGCCGCGCGCGATGTCGCGCGCGCCAAGTTATTTGCAACCGAGGCCGCCGCTTATATCGTCGATCGCGCCGTGCAGCACCACGGCGGCCTTGGCGTCAAACGGGGTACGCCCGTCGAGCGGATCTACCGTGAGATCCGCGCCCTGCGGATCTACGAAGGTACATCCGAAGTTCAAAAACTCATCCTGGCCAAGGCCCTGCTTCAGCACGGGCCTGACCAGATTTAAACAACCCTCGAAGTCGACGACAGGTCGCTTCCAAAAATACCTATGGCAAAACCAAAGAGACACATTTTCGTCTGTACCCACGATCGGCCCCCTGGTGATCCCCGCGGATCCTGCAAGCAGCGGGGCAGTGAGGCCGTCCTCGATGCGATGAAAGGCGAGCTCTACAACAACGACCTGATGCCCGACGTGAAGGCCACGAGGTCGGGCTGCCTCGGAGGTTGTGAGCAGGGGGTCGTGATGGTTGTCTATCCCGATAACGTCTGGTACAGGAAGGTGCAAGTCGAAGATGTGCCGTTCCTCGTTGAAGATCACGTGATGGATGACGAGGTGGTTGAACGCCTACTGATGGACATGGGGGACTAAAGGGGACTAAGAAACGCCGCCGATTCGCAAGGGGATTCCCCCTTGTACTCGAGCAAGGACTTGGCTTTGAAATCCCGGTTACAGGTGTCTTGCGGCTGATTTATGGAAGTGAAATCGATGTTCTCCTTGTTGGGATTGCATGAACCCTTACGGAAGCGAGAGGGTTGTTGTCCTTGCACTCGCCTCCGTTTCTACAGAGGATTGTCGGCTACTCGTCCGCCGAACTCCCATCGGCTTTCCCCATTCTCCCTACAACTCCCATGACTCAAAAGAAGCTTGATGAAGAGGCCTTCGGCCTCCTTCGCCGCATTGTCGAAGCCAACGCTTGGCGACAATACTTGGGTGCAAACATTCTTGGCCACTGCATCAAGATGGTGGGGGACCTCGAGGGCAAGCGCGGCGTGATGAATGACATCAACCAGTGTTTGGACTTTTTTGCCGAGCTGGATGACATGTACACCAATTTGGGCGGGGAGAACTTAGATGTTGCGGTTCGCGATCGACTGCTGAATGTGCCGATGCCAAAAAGTCGTTTTGAGCTGGGGCTTTGCCGGTACATGACCGATCGCGCACAGCGTGTCGCCCTTGCCTCCTATAAGGATTCGGTCTGTAAGCCATTCTCCGAGCTTGCGAGAGTTCACTTGGCCCGCGACAGCGCAGTTAACGAGACCGAGTTTGCCCGTATGTCCGAGTTTTGTTCGGAGCCGTCCAACACTCCCCACGTTCAACAGATCTTTGATCAGTGGCTGACCCTTAGCCTTCTTGCTTTGGGCCGACCCGACTCCAACGGGGATCGCCGCGCGGTCGAGATGGGGCTGCGCAACGAGAATGCAGGCGTCCTGATTGGTCAGTACCTTGCCGAGATGGAAGTCCTTGCCAAGAGTTGGGGGCTTAGACTCCCGAGCCCCGATCGCATTCCCATCGATCTGCCGAAGACTGTTCTGCGCGTATAGCGGCGCTTCACGAGTGCAGACGTTATGATGCTGAGATGACTCAGATCATCAACCCAGCTGATTGGAAGCCCCGCTTTCCGATCCTCGCCGATAGTACTTACCTTGTTACACATAGCCTGGGCGCGATGCCCGAGGGTGTTTTCGGCAAGCTAGAGGCCTTCGCTCAGCAGTGGGCGACCCGCGGTGTCCGCTCCTGGAGTGAAGGCTGGTGGAGCGCGCCGATTGACGTTGGTAACGTCGTCGCGAAGCTGCTGAACGCGCCGGAAGGGTCGGTCGTTATGCACCAGAACGTATCGGTGATTCAGAGCATCATCGGCTCGTGCCTCGACTTTAGTGGTAAGCGCAACAAGGTCGTCTACACCGATCAGAACTTCCCAACGGTGATGTATGTATGGGAGGGTTTCCGCGACCAGGGCGCTCGGATCGTAAACGTGCCGACGCCGAGTACGGGTCCCTATGCAGGAATCGGAGTGCCGACGGAGCAGCTTCTCGAGGCTATTGACGAAGAGACCTTGGTTGTTCCGATCAGTCACGTCTGTTTCAAGTCGAGCTACCTCCAAGATGCGAAGGCTATTTGTGCGCGGGCCAAAGAGGTGGGCGCGATGGTGATCCTCGACACCTACCAGGCGCTTGGCACCGTCCCCGTCGACGTTGAGGAGTTCGACGTGGATATGGTTGTCGGCGGCTCAGTCAAGTGGCTCTGCGGCGGACCGGGCGCAGGCTACTTGTATGTGCGCCCCGAGCTGGTGGAAAAGCTCAAACCCAAAATTACAGGGTGGGCAGCCCACGCAGCTCCTTTTGCCTTTGAACAAGGCGAGCAGCGCCACGCGAACAACATGATGCGCTTCCTACACGGTTCCCCTGCCGTGCCCTCGTTGCTAGCCGCGACGGTTGGTTATGAGACCGTACTTGAAGCGGGTGTCGACAACATCCGCGCACACTCGATCAAGCTGACTGAGGGTCTGCGCACGAACCTACTCGAGCGCGGCTTCCGCATACCGAGCCCCGCGAACCCCGAACAGCGGGGCGGCACGCTGACCGTTGGCTTGCGCGAAGATGAGAACGGCCC
>FLOH01001021.1_pt1 | contig 47095 bp, 52 predicted proteins | sample 756751 | NCBI WGS metagenome assembly FLOH01 (sample SAMEA4026879, study PRJEB14308) | marine metagenome | biome: coastal water; material: water | depth 74 m | reverse complement strand
TACGCTTGCATTCCCATATGCCCAAGAACTTGAAAAGAGATATTTACCAAGTTCAGTGTATGTCGTAGCTCAAATTAATGAGCTGTTAAAAACGGGCAAAAGCCCCGCCGCTTGGTGGGAAGGAGCAAAATAATGGTTACATCACTCTCACGCAGAGGCCAGCTAAACACTGAAATTGGCCGCTTAGAGCGAATGTTAGAGATACGTGCCGTAGAAGAGAGTATTCAGACTCTTTATAACGACGGACATGTGCGCGGAAGTACTCACTTAGCAAATGGTCAAGAGGCAGTTTCAGTTGGAATCGCAAGTGTCTTGAGGCCAACGGATGTTGTGACTTGTACATATCGCGGACATGCTGCAGCCCTTGCTTTAGGTGTCACACCCGAAGGTGTTCTTGGTGAAATTTGTGGGCGAGTCATCGGATGCTCCGGTGGAATCGGTGGCTCAATGCACTTGATGGATGCAAGTGTTGGACTGATGCCAACATTTGCAATCGTTGGAGCTGGGTTACCAGTTGCAGCAGGAGTTGCTCTTGCGGCAAAGTTGAAAAAAAATGACTCAGTTGCTCTAACAATCTTTGGAGATGGATCAACAAATATTGGTGCATTCCATGAAACGCTTAATATGGCAAGTATATTCAAGCTGCCTGTCATATTCGTGATTGAAAACAATCTCTATGGCGAATACACACGTATTAATCTCAGTACGCCAATAGAAGATTTGGCTGACAGGGCTGATTCATATGCAATGCGCAAGGAAATAGTGGATGGGCAAGATGTTGACGCTGTTATTAAAGCAATTCAATCAGCAGTAGATTTTGCTCGGGCTGGGAATGGTCCTTCGCTTATTGAGGCTAAGACTTATCGTTACAGTGGGCATTCAAGATCTGATCCAGCTACTTACCGCACACCTGGTGAACTCGATGAGTGGAAAAAAAGAGATCCCTTAGATATAACTGCAAACAAACTGATTGCAAAAGGTACCTTGAGTCAGGCTGACCTCGAAAAAATGAAATTAGATATCGCGGCTCGAGTCACCAAAGCTATAGAGACCGTTTTAGAAAGTGATGGCCCAGACTTGAGCACACTTATGCAACACGTGAGTGAGAAAGGGTAATCAAGGAAAATGAGTGATTCTGAAGTAGTTCCTAGCGGATATGCCTCGACTCTTTTTGATTTAAAGGATCGAGTGGCAGTGATAACTGGTGGCGGAAGCGGTTTAGGGGCCGCTATCGCTATCGGCTACGCACAAGTGGGCGTAAAGGTAGCGCTATTAGATGTCAATAGCGAAGGAATGCTGGAAACAGAATCAATAATTAATGCTCAGGGTGGTGTTGTAAAGAGTTTTAAGTGTGATGTAACCTCAAAAGAAGATCTGACATCGACTTCATTAGAGATTTTAAAGAGTTTTTCTCGAGTAGACATCTTGGTCAATAGTGCAGGATCAGCCTTTCGATGCCCGGCAGAGGATTTTCCTGAAGATAAATTAGATTTTATTCTAAATCTAAACTTAAAAGGAACATACCTAGCTGGACAAGTTTTTGGAAACATTATGCTAAGACAACAAAAAGGAAGCATTATAAATATTGCTTCAATTGGTGGCTTTAATGCATATCCACTCGCAAGTGCATATTTAGCATCCAAGGGTGGTGTTGTTCAGTTAACAAGGTCTTTTGCTTTGGAGTGGGGATCTAGAGGGGTTAGGGTAAACGGTATTGGCCCAACTTTAATGGATTCTCCTCTGACTAAAAAAGCTGCCACAACTACATCAGTCACAGCGGATTTCATTAAAGGAAGAATGCTTAGAGATCGCTTAGGTTTACCACGGGAGTTACTTGGAGCTGCAATATTTTTGGGAAGCGATGCATCTCTTTTAGTTAATGGTCACACAGTAATGTGTGATGATGGATATCTGATTGCCTAAGATATGAAAATAGCAAATGTAAGCGTCGCAACAATTAACCACATATTGCCTGTGCCGATTATCTACGGCAATTGGATTATGGATCATCGAGAATTTGCGCTTGTCCGCGTGGATTTAGAAGATGGCACTGCGGGATTTGCTTATGGCTTAACTCGAGATGGACCGATAAGTGCAATTGTACATCGCTCGATTGCGCCCTGTTATGTAGGTAGAGAACTTACTGATCCAAGTGACTTATTTTATGGTGCGCTTTGGACAAATCATGCAGTTCACGCTGCAGGAATAGGGATGCGTGCTCTTTCTCTAGTTGATATTGCTTGTTGGGATGCATTCGCACGAATTACCAATAAATCATTTCAAGAATTACTGGGAGGTGAACTTTGTGACCTACCTGCAACTGCAATAGTTGGCTATCCACCCACCATGCAACCCGAAGAGCTTGCCGGGCAGATTAAAGATTTACAGAAACGAGGATGGAATAGATTCAAAATTCCTATTTCTCCTGATCTAGAACTTTCTGAGTCACGTTTAAGAGCGGCACGAGAAGCTGCACCAACTGATTGGGTGGGCTTTGATATAAATATGGTCTTAAGAACAAGTGAGGCTGTGCTTGATTTTGAAAAACGGATTAGAGATTTAAAGCTTGGGTGGATAGAAGATGTTGTCCCACCAGGTGATGCTGGAATGGTAGCTAGAGTAAGAGCGGGTTCGAAAACTCCCGTTGCAATGGGTGATGAGCAAGGTGGCTCCTATCATCCAGAAGCACTTCTGACCGCAGGTGCTGTGGATGTAATCAGAGTAGATGCAACGACCAACGGCGGAGTGACCGGCTTAAAGAAGTCACTAGAACGTGCGCGTAATGCACAAGTTAAAGTTTCACCGCACATGTTTCCGCATTTGCACTCACGCCTCCTTCCTATTTTTGGCTTCAAAGATGTACCGATTGAGTGGGGAATCCCAGGAACCGGTGTGCACCCGATGGATGATGGTCTAGAGCAACCCGTAATTGAAAATGGAATGATGAAACCCCTTACGACCACCGTGGGATTAGGCAAGTTGGTAGATTACGAGTGGATAACGGCGCAGCAGGTTACTGATCAGTTAGGCGCGCTAGAACAAATTCCCCGAGCGTGCCTTAAGTAGAACTACCCGAAAAACCCTCAAATCTCTCTGGTCAAACGCTTGACTTGGCTGTTTCGCAGGTCTAATTTTCATTTACAACAAGCTTGTCAGTTTCACCCCGGAAATTGGCCGCTCAAGTTATCGCACAATTAACCTCAGACATAGGAGCGAAAATGAAGGATCAAGTCGGAGCAAACGCCACAGACAGTGGCGTCAATCGTAGAGATTTCCTTAAAGTTGGAGCCACTGCGGCAGCAGTTGCAGGTGCAAGTTCTGTGGGTATGGCTGAATCAGCTTCTGCAGCTTCATACAACCCTAAGAAATTTGCAGGCACTACTGTAAAAATCTTATTGGTGGATGGTGAAAGAGATCAAGAAGGCATTAAAGATAAGATCTCCAAGATTAAAAAGACACATGGAATAAAAGTCGAAGTTACTGCATTAGCACTCGGTGCGCAGCTCGAAAAGATTCAATCTGTACTTCGTGCGTCAACTTCAGAGTATGACATTATTGACAACTTAGGTTTTACAGTCTCAGGTGTTGTCGGTGGAGGTCTCTTCACAAAATTAAATAACTACATTGCAAATAAGGAACTAACGCCATCTAATTACAATTACCCAGCAGATTTTCCTGCAGGCCAACTAGATTATACAAGTCGCTATGACGTTGCTAATAATAAATTTGGTGGTAAAGATGTTTACTTAATTCCTGGAATCCACTCTGGTTCAGTAATTATGTTCTATCGCAAAGATTTGTTAGCTGCTGCAGGAATACCTGTTCCAAAAAATTGGGATGACTATATTGACGCAGCACGTAAGTTAAATACTGGCAAAATCTCAGGCACAACAATGATTGCAGCCAACGATGTTTCGCTCATTTTGGTTGATTGGTATGCACGCTTTGCTTCAATGGGTGGAAAGTTAATGTCTGGAACACCAGGAGCAAAGAATTACAAGCCAAATCTGACAGGGGCTACAGCTGTTCGTGCAGTCCAACATATGATCGATTGTGCAGAAGTTTCACCTAAGGGTGTCGGTTCCTTTGGTTTTACTGAGTCAGTTGACGCTTTCTCTCGCGGTGATGTTGCACTTATGCTTTGCTGGTCAACGATTGCTGGTTCTGCATTTAACCCAGCAACCTCAAAGGTCGCTTCAAAAATAGGTGCTGTACAGATTCCAGGTGACGCAAATACATCTGGTCGTCCAATTCGCGGTGGTTGGGGGCTAGGAATTCCTAAGAACCTTCCAAAGAAGCGCAAGGATGCAGCGTGGATGGTAATGCAATACATCACAAGCGCTTCATTTGATAAGTTCCAAATGGCCAATTACCAAACCGATCCAAATCGACGCAGTACATATGCTGATGCTGCACTAAACAAGAAGTATCCATATTTGAAAGTGGCGGGACAGGCCATGGAAAATGCAAAGATGCTCGATGTTGCTTTAATTCCTGAATGCTTCGAATTAGTCGGTGAAGCAGCTCGAGAATTCAATTTAGCTATCGTTGGCAGCCAGACTGCTAAGCAGGCATGCGCTAATGCTCAAGCCTCATGGGAAAAAATTCTCAAGCGCGCTGGACATCTAGCATAAAAAACTAAGGCAGTTGACGGGCTCTCCATTATTCGGGGAGCCCGTCAACTACTTATAATTGAAAACTGAGGGATGACTAAAATTTCAAATTCAAAAAGTTTCTTTGAAAAACATGAAACTAAAACTCTAATTGGCCCAGCAATTGTTTATCTAGGGCTATTTTCAGTATTTCCTTTACTCTACAGCCTCGGAATATCGTTTTTTGAATTTGATCGCGTTGCCGGAAAGTGGAACTTCTTGGGCCTTGGCAACTATAAAGAAATCCTTTCTGATAAAACCTTTTGGAGTGCAATTGTAGTTACGGCAGTTATGGTCGGAATAGCTTTAATAGTTGAAGTTATTGCTGGCGTTTCCCTAGCGATTTTCTTCGGCCAAAAACTAAAGGGGTCAAAATTTGTGAGAGCAATTCTCATCACACCTATGATTTTGAACCCTGTGGTAGTTGGACTCATGTGGAGAGCGCTTCTAAATCCTCAATGGGGACTGTTTAACTGGTTCATAGGGTTGATAGGGATTGATAATCCTCCAATTTGGCTAGCTGATCCAAAATGGACGCTTTGGACACTAATTTTTGTTGATATATGGCAGTGGACACCTTTCATATTTGTTGTTGTATTTGCTAGGTATCAAGCACTCCCGACTGATGTATTTGAGTCTGCGCGCGTAGATGGAGCATCACCACTAAAAATTATTAGATACATAACTTTACCTCTTGTGTCGTCTGCAGTCGTTTTCGCAGCTATATTTAGAGGAATTGATTCATTTAGAACTTTCGATTTAGTTTACGGACTCACTTTTGGTGGGCCAGGTAGATCCACGACCACCCTTAGCTTCTATGCATTTGAAAATGGTTTTGTTTACTACCGATATGGGTCTTCTTCTGCCCTCTCCTACATCATGGTCATTATGGCCACAATCGGATTCACAGTTTTACTTAAATGGATTCCAGTTAGGAGAACACATTAAATGTCAGTTTTCACTAGATTATTTAAGAAAACCGTTTCTTACTTGATATTAATTGTAATTGCTCTAGTTGGAATCTTTCCGATTGCTTACCTTTTCTTACTATCAACCAAACGTAGAATAGATATCGGTGACGTGCCCCCCTCGCTCAAAATCGAATGGGAAGTAGTTGTCGAAAATTACAAAGAAGTGCTTTTTGAGAGAAGCTATATTTTGAGTACGCTAAATTCATTCATTGTAACTTTAATAGTCGTGAGTATTTCTTTAATCATAGGTACACCAGCTGCATACGCGCTCTCTCGTTTAAAAATCAAAGGATCCGAACGTATTTCGAGCACAATATTAAGCCTACGTTTCATGCCTCTAGTTGCCGTTGCATTCCCGATTTTATTGAGCATGCGCTTTTTGAACGTGGCTAATACTCGAATTGGCTTGATAATTCCCTATGTTGCATTTTCTCTTCCACTAGTAATATGGATTCTTATTGGTTTCTTTGATGAAATCCCTACTGAAATTGATGAAGCGGCTGAGATTGATGGAGCAAGCAAGTGGAGAACATTGGTGCAAGTCCTAATTCCGCTTGTCCGGCCTGGAATAGTTGTGGCTGGGATTTTTGCAGCAATATTCATCTGGAATGAATTCCTTGTTGGGATGTACGTTATTGACTCTGAATCATTGAAGACGGTTCCTATCGCAGCTGCGGGATTGATTAGTGCTCAAAGACCAATCGATTGGAATGTTGCAGCGACCGTTGGTGTGGTTACATTAATTCCTCTACTAATAGGATCCATGGCAATACAGAAACACATAGTTCAAGGCATTACTGCCGGTGCAGTTAAATAAGGAGGAGAATAAATGAATAACGAACCAGAACTTCTTGCCGAAGGTTTAGGTTGGGCTGAAGGGCCGGCAGTGCTTTCTGATGGACGAGTCTGCTTTGTTGAGACATATCGGAGCCAAGTTAGTGTTTGGGAGCGTGGGAAAGGCGTATCTAGGTATTCATACACAGCAGGAGGCCCAAATAGTTGTGTAGTTGGCACTGCTGGAGCTATGTACGTTTGCCAAAATGGAGGAACGACTGGGCCATGGCGTGCTGATGAAATGGTCACCCCCTCTATTCAAGTAATTGAAAAAGAAGGCTCCAAAGCCCAGATTATCTGTTCTGAAATTGAAGGCATCAAATTCAATGGTCCAAATGATTTAGTCTTTGGCAAGAATGGAAAACTCTATTTTACTGATCCAGGAACTTATCGACCTAATGACCCACAACCATCTTATTTGTTTGAACTTTCACCAGATGGGTCAGGCAGACTTCTAGCTAAACTTTCACCACCAACTTTCCCGAACGGTATTGCTATTGAAGCCGATGGAAGTGTTGTATGGGCAGAGTCATATACGGGAATGGTTCGTCGACTAAATCCCGACAATTTACAAATTACTGATATTTGTAAATTGCCGGGGGACAAACCAGTTGCCGATGGAATGGCAGTTGCAGCAGATGGACGGTTGTTCGTCACTACAGTAAATGGTGGTGGAATTGATGTTATAAATAAAGATGGCAGCTATGATCAATTTTTGAAGCTAGGAGTTATTCCAACTAATTGCGTTTTTTCAGGTGCAGATCTCTATATGACCGATGCAGGAGTGTTAGCTGATTCTTCTGATCCAAGTATGGGTGGCCAATTGTGGTTACTAAGGGATGTAACAGAGGGCTTGGGAACTTGGCCTGGATCGATTAATCTTTAACTATGTACGCAAAATATCAACATAAAGACATAAAAACTCTTGCCTCTGGAATTGATCACTCTGAGGGACTTTGTGTGGGGCTAAAGGGTGAAATTTACTTAGGGAGCGAATCAGGAAAAATATATCGACTCACTCTTGAGGGGACTTTAGATGTGGTTGCCCAGAGTGCAGCAGGGGGAATTTTACTAGGCTTATCAATTCGAAGTAATGGACATTTACTTGTGTGCGATGCCGCTGCAAAGACAGTTTGGGAAGTTAATTTGGAAAGCCAATCTTGGGAAGTATTCTGTAATTCAGCGGGAAGTGTTGCACTCATTCTTCCAAATTGGGGCTGCTTCTTACCCGATGGCTCATATGTTTTTTCAGACTCTGGAGATTGGAAGAAATCGGAAGGCATAATCGTTAGAGTGGATTCAAGTGGAAAATCAAGTATCTGGTCAGACAAGTGTCCAGATTTCCCAAACGGAATGGCATTAAGTGAAGATGGGCGATCGCTTTACGTACTTGAAAGCACACCAGGGAAGCTAAGTAGTATTTCGATAAACAGTGATTATTCTGCTGGGGAAATTCAAGTTCTGAAACAAATGGATGCAGTTCCTGATGGTGTCACAGTCACAACATCTGGAGCTCTGGTTATTAGCTGCTATCGGCCAGATGTGATTTATTTGTGGGATAAGAAAGGACTATCTGTACTTGCAGAAGATACTGAGGGAACCTTCCTTGCAGCACCTACTAATACAGTACTAACTGGCCCAGATAGGAACCTATTAGTCTGGCCAAACTTTGGACGGTGGGATGTTGCTCAGATTGAAACTGATTTAAGTGGAATACCGTTACTAATATTTTAATGCATGGGCCTTGCTAAAACTTTAATATGTATTAGCATCAGAATATGTCAACTCTAAAGCCAATCGACGTTTCAGCAGGTGAATTTAATGGCCAAGTAGCTTTTGTTACTGGTGCTGCGTCAGGAATGGGAAAAGCAATTACGCTTGATTTGGCGAGTTCAGGTGCGCGGGTGTGGGGTGTTGATACTAACGATGAAGGATTAAATGAATTAAAGGAATTTGCTAAGAAGTCCAATCTAGAAATTTATGCTGTTAAGTGTGACATCTCAAGTCAAAGTGATGTACTTGAGTCTTTTGCAAAAATGAAAAAAGAATTTGGTGAATGCTCCATATTGGTAACTGCAGCAGGCATTGGTCTTTATGTTGATTTTTTAGAGATGACCGATCTAGAAATGCGAAGATTAATAGATGTAAATTTTATCGGTTCAATCTATTGCGCCCAAGTAGCTATAAAGCAAATGAAGCAAATTGGTGGCGGGAAAATAGTTTTTGTATCTTCCGTACAGGCAGAGTTAAGTTTAACGGGGTGTGTAATTTATGCTTCACAAAAAGCAGCCTTAAATTCTGCAGCACGAACTTTAGTGCTCGAAGTTGGAAAAGATAACATTCGAGTTAATACTGTTTCACCTGGAACAATTGACACACCTATGCTGAGACGAGATTTAGCCGGAATGAATACAGAGCAAGCATCTGAGTTTTTACGAAGCGTTCAGGCAGCTAATGCGATTGGAAAGATTGGGACAGCTGAACAAGTCGCGGAAGTGGTTCACTATTTAGTTAGCGATCACTCTTCTTACGTTACTGGAACTGACATAATTGTTGATGGTGGATTCAAAAATCTGAAGAAATTCTAGGGACTTTAGCTGCCTTATTAAAATCTAATAATCTAAGGAAAGCACTCTACTTAGCAGTAGATCTTGCGCGTGCAGCCCGTGCTAAAAATAATGCAAAGACAAGTGCCAAAACAATTCCCGTGTTAACGCCCATTTCCATCAGAGCGCGGTTGAAATATTCGGTTGTCTTCTCTTTCTCCATTGTAAGTGATGCTCCGACTGTGAGGATATGTCGGACAGCGGCAATCACACCGATGATCAAGAAGTTATCCAACTGGAAAACTCCATCAGTAAATCGCACAATCACGGTTCGCATGATTTCTAGGATAATTACAACAAATAAGATGTCATTGATTCCTTGGATCATTCCCAATGGGAAAAAGGGGCGAGTTTCAATAAGGCGCTGCAGGGTGTAACCAGCGGCCAATACGGAAATAACGAAAAGTACAATTCCAAGAAAGCCGTGTAAGAGATCTTCAAGTTTATCGATAAAAGTTACAGGGATAAGTGACTCATCACTTTTGAGTAAACCCTTTACTGACTTGTACTTCATCGTCTCCGCCCTTCAGTGGAATATCTAAGGGTAAATCCAGGCCAGCAATCCCGCACTATTTAGAGCTCAAGGGACCCAAGTGCAATTCTTAGGCTTGGCCTACTACCTCAAGTGGCTTTAAGCAGGGTGCTTTTTACATATAACTCGCGTATAGACATCGGCAAATTGCTCAATTAGCCTTGAGCCATATCCACCCACTTTGAGGAGTAATCGTGAAGAAACGTTTTGGAATTTTCGCAGCTGTAGTAATTGCAGCCGCACTTACATTAACTGGCTGTGCCAAGAGTGATTCAGCGACAAGTGATTCTGCTACATCATGTGCAAAGGCAGATCTAGCAACTGTCACATCAGGCAAACTAACAATTGCAACTGGTGAGCCTGCTTACTACCCATGGATTATTGATGACGCACCACAGACTGGAAACGGCTTTGAAGGTGCAGTGGCATACGCAGTTGCTAAGCAACTCGGATTTGATGCAGCAGATGTCACATGGGTTCGTACAACATTTGATTCAGCTGTGACACCAGGAGAGAAGAACTTTGACTTTAACTTGCAGCAATTCTCAATTACAGAAGAGCGCAAGACTGCAGTTGATTTCTCATCTCCTTACTACACGGCCCCACAAGCAATTGTTTCTTTCAAGGGCAGCAAGATCGATGGAAAGACCACTCTTGCAGAACTTAAGGGTGCAAAGCTTGGAGCAGCTGTCGGAACGACTTCACTTGATGCGATTGAAAACCAAATCGGTTCAACTCCACAGGTATTCAATGACAATGCTGCTGGAGTATCTGCACTTAAGAACAAGCAGATTGATGGTCTAGTCGTAGATCTACCAACCGCTTTCTATCTTGCAGGTGTTGAAGTTCCAAATGGTCTAATCGTTGGTCAGTTGCCATCTACTGGCTCAGGAGATCAATTTGGCCTACTACTCACTAAGGGTAGCCAGCTGACTTCATGTGTTTCTGGTGCAGTCGATGCAATCACTGCAGATGGAACATTGGCAGCAATTACAGAGAAGTGGCTAGCAACTGATGCTGGCGCTCCTGTATTGAAGCCGTAATAGAAACTAAGAAGTAAAAGCGGTAGTTTGGCGACCATGTCAGAGAAGAAAAGCTCTGCGTGGTCGCCAAGCTCACGTGAGATTCAACGCCGTAAGTCTCGGCGTGCGATAAGCCGCAAGCAAGCAGGCATTGCTGCGGCTTCTTCCATTTTAGTTCTCGGCACATTGCTAGTAATTCTTGTAACAAGCCCAGGCTGGGAAACGGTTAAGACTACCTTCTTTGATATCGAATATGGCAAAGAGGTATTTCCAACTGTCATCAAAGGATTATGGATCAATCTGCAGCTCACATTTATCGGGGGAGCAGCAATCGGAGTAATTGCGTTAGGCCTTGCCCTTGTGCGAACTACAAAATCTCCAGCACTTACTCCATTTAGATTTCTCGCAACGGCATATGTAGATATTTTTCGTGGCGCGCCACTTATCTTGATTATCTTGTTAGTTGGTTTTGGAGTTCCCGCACTAGGTTTGCGTGGAGTATCTAGCAATGTAATTTTCTTAGGAACAGTTGCAGTTGTTCTTACATACTCTGCCTATGTTGCCGAAGTTATCCGAAGTGGAATCTTGTCGATTCACCCAAGCCAACGAGCCGCAGCGAGATCTCTGGGATTAACCTCGGGCCAAACTATGCGCTTTGTTGTTCTGCCTCAGGCGATCAGACGAGTTGTTCCACCCTTGCTCAATGACTTTGTCTCCTTACTGAAGGACACAGGCTTGGTATCAATCTTGGGTGTTACAGATGCGGTACGTGCCGCGCAGATCAACGCCAGCCGTACCTTTAATTACACACCTTATGTTGTAGCAGCGATTTTGTTCCTGCTCATTACTATTCCAATGACACGTTACACAGATCGTGCAATCAGGCAACGCACCAACGCACAAAACTCTGAAGGTGCAATTTGATGAGAAATGTTTTAGAACTGGTAAATATTCGCAAATCTTTTGGAGCAGAGCTTGTTCTAAATGATCTATCTCTGACAGTGCCTGAGCACACCGCAACGGTTCTCATCGGTGCATCAGGTTCAGGAAAATCCACCTTGCTGCGCTGTATCAACTTGCTGGAATCCATTGATGATGGACAGATTTTTCTAGATGGCCAGGAAATCTCAGATCCGCACATTAATGTCGATGATGTACGTCGACGATTAGGAATGGTTTTTCAATCATTTAACCTGTTTCCCCATAAAACAGTTTTAGAGAACATCACCCTGTCGCCCATCAAGGTCCATGGCAAGAGCAAAGATGAAGCCAACGCACATGCGATGCACCTGTTGAAGCGTTTCGATTTAGCTGACAAGGCAGATCAGTACCCAGATCGACTCAGTGGCGGTCAGCAACAACGTGTAGCAATCATTAGATCGTTGGCAGTAAGTCCACGACTGTTGTTACTGGATGAGGTGACATCGGCGCTTGATCCAGTTTTGGTTAACGAAGTACTTACCGCTGTTCGTGATTTGAAGAGCGATGGAATGACGATGGTTCTTGCAACCCACGAGATGGGTTTTGCCACGCAGGTTGCAGATGAGGTTTGTTTCCTTGAATCAGGAAGTATTGTTGAGCGCGGAAGTGCGGAGCAGGTATTACATAATCCGCAGAATCCAAAGACTCAAGAGTTCCTAAAGCGTGTTCACCAAGCTGGTCGGCTTTAAAGCAATACTGGTAAAGACTCTAAGCCCCTGAGAGCAACATCTTTACGCCAGACAAGCTCGCTTTCCTTTGCATTCAAAGAGATGTTTGGAAATTTGGTGAGTAGCTGCTTTATGATTTCTTGACCCTCAATTCGTGCAAGTGGTGCGCCCAAGCAAACGTGGACACCTCTTCCAAATGCTAAATGTTTTCTAGTGTCACGTGAGATGTTGAAAACGTCAGGATCTTCAAACACACTTTCATCACGATTAGCAGCAGACAAGATCGGCAGCACAAGCTCTCCTTGATGAATTTGCACACCTGAAATCTCCATCTGCCTCTTTGTTATTCTCCACGAGCGTGGTACTGATCCATCAAATCGGGCCATTTCATCAATAGCTTTTGGAATCAATTCAAAATTACCTTGAATCCTTTTTAGTTCTGAGTCTGATCTTAAAAGCGCCAACATGCCATTTCCTAGTAAATGTGTTGTCGTCTCGTGTCCAGCAACAAAAAGAGTTACAACAGTTGAAAGTAGTTCTGAATCAGAAAGGGAATCACCATCGGTTTCTACGCTAACCAAGCCAGCGAGCACATCTTGAGTGGGGTCTAACTTCCCTTTAATTCTTAGCTCTCTTCGATGACCAGCCAATCTTGTGACAAACTGGCGAATCTCTTCCAACATTTTCTCCGCATAGATCGCCTTGTTTGGATCTATTAACCCACCTTTTTCATACAATCCATTAATTGCCCCTGCCCATCGAATTAAATCCGGGATGTCATCTTCACTCGAACCTAAGAGTCGACCAACCACTAATGCAGGGACTGGGATGAAAACATCCCTAATCAGGTCTGATGAAGTCGAGAGATTAGATATTTGTCGTGTCACTACTTCATGGGCGATAGGTCTCATCGCCTCAGAGACCTTAGGAGTGAAGGCCTGAGCTAGTAAATTTCTTAATCTCTTGTGTTCTGGTGCATCAGAATGAGCCAATCCCGTAGCAAAATGCATTTGAAGTAATGGTAGATGTTTCTGTACCGCAGGATCTAATTTGTTAATTAAGTGCAGGACTCGTCCCTTTGACGAATAATCCTCATGGTTGTGCAAGATTTCGGAGACATCTTGGAATCGAGTTATTACCCATCCACCAAGGGTCTCACTAAAGAAAACTGGATCATCGCGTCTCAAATCCGTAAATAGTGGAAATGGATTTGAGAAGTACTCTCCACTTTCGAGTGAAAGCTTCAAAAGCTGATTACCTTGCACTTAAAAACCTTACCAAGTATTCAAAATACTGGATAGAGGCACTAGCATTGTGGCAATGTCTAATTCTTTAAAATCTAACTTTCCAAATGAGGCAATACCTCTGCTTGCCTATGCAGCTGGTGATGCATTTGGAGTCTTTTACGAATTCCTGGAGGTTCCAGAAAAGAATGTTCCACAGGAGTTAAAGGGTAAAGATGGCTGGCCATTTGGTGGGGTAAGTGATGACACTTTGCTATCTGTCTTAACCATTAACGCTTTGCGTAAATCTTCACCCGCCGAAGCAGCAGAAGAGTTTTTATCTCAGCTGCATATCGCAGTTCCTCGATTGAGAGGTCTTGGTCCAACTACTCGCACCGCCTTGGGCTTAGAGGTTAAGCCCGATGAGCGTGGAGTAATCGGAGAAACCAATGGCGCAATTATGCGGACAGCATTATGCGGTCTTTACCTTGATGAGAGCCGAGATGAGTGGATCAAAGCATTGGTGGAGGTGACCCATAAATCGCCTAAAGCAATTGAATGTGCACAAATCGCTGCTGGGTTATTTGCAGGTGAAGATCTTCCTGATTACTCAGATTGGTCTCCGCCAGCAACTGGAATTTCACTTGATCCTTTAGAGACCCTTCAAGCCGTTGTTTGGGTAGTGAAAAAAGCTGAAAACTGTGCAGATGCTTTCGCCCTAGCATGCTCATTGGGTGGGGATACAGACACCGTTGCCGCACTATCGGGTGCCCTCTTTGCCACAAGATGGCCAGATCGAGCAGATTTTTACTCAATCCCATGGATTAAGGATGTCGCGTGGGCTGAGGTAGAGGCAGATCTATTGAATTGCGCAGATATGTTGGTAAAACGAAATGGTTAAACGAGTCTGGGTTCAAGGTCCTATAGCTATTGATACCGTTGTTTATCTTGAGAAATTTCCAACACCTGGAACTTTCATGAACTCAACGAAAACGGTAGAAAGAACAGGAGGAACATCTGCCAACGTTGCCTTGGGGCTAAGCACAACAAAAGTTGAAACAAACTTTGTTGGATATCTAGGCAATGATGATAATGGAAAGAAACTTCGTGAAGTCTTAGATAAGAGTCAGATTAAATCCTCAATCATCACAGAAATAGATGGACCTACTTCACACGCTCTTATATTGGTAGATGACAAAGCAGAGCGGACTATCATTTCTATGACGACTCCATATTTACGTGAACTTCGAATGGATAATGTCCCATTTTCAGAACCAGATATTGTGGCATTTATCCTATGGCGTGAAGAATTCATCGGTGATCTACAACGGGCTGAAAAGTCAGGCTGCCTAACGGTAGTCGGGGCGGCAGCTTTAGTTGATGCAAATGTTCTGCATGCAAATTTGGTTCTGGGATCGATCTCCGATATTCCCAGCGGAATCAATCCTGAGGATCACCTAGATAGGTTTGATGAGATCGTATTAACTGATGGTCTAAATGGAGCTCACTACTTCTCAAAGCAGAAAAAGCTCCATCAATCTGCATTTAGCGTTCAAGCTGTTGATGTAACAGGGGCTGGTGATGCATTTATCTGTGGGTATTTGACCGGCTTAGCCAACCAGTTAGACCCTGATACTTGCTTATTATTGGCCTCTCAATGGGCAGCATCTTCAGTTTAAGTTAACTCCTCCATTCCACCTGCATTCGAGCTTGTTCGCAAAGAGTGGGGAATAGAATTGCCGTTATGAGCGCATTCAATCAAAGGGTTCAGCCACTTCGCGATCTAATGAAAGCTAAAAGCCTTGATGCTTTTGTATTACGCCGTAACCCAAATTTAGCGTGGGCGATCGCTGGACGCGCACATGTGCCAACAACTATTGATATGGCCTGCTTTGATTTAATCATCACCCAGGATGGCGCAACCGCAATTACTAATGTTGTAGAAGCGCCACGTTTAATTTCAGAAGAACTACCTTCAGAGGTAACAGTAAAAACAATTCAATGGTCTGAAGGGCGTGATCCACTTCTGCCAACCGGCGCAAAGGTCGGCAGTGATCAACCTGGCGGCGATCGAATTGATTTGGGTGTTGATGTCGAAATGATCCGTGCATCATTAATCGAATCTGATCTTTCGCGATTCAAAGAAATCTGTGTTGATGCAGCTGTTGCATTAGGAAATGCGATGAAACAGGTTGAAAGCACAGATCGTGAAATCGATGTTGCAGGTTTAATCACACATTCGCTGTGGCAAGCAGATCTAGAGATCGCATTCTTAGGAGTTGCAGGCCAGGATCGTGTTCACAGATTTAGACATCCTCTGCCAACTGATGCAACGGTCGGCGATCGAGTTTCAGCATCTATTTGTGCCAAACGAAAAGGCCTTATTGCATCGGTGACCAGAATTATTACCTTTGGAACTGTTACTGATCAGATGGTTTCTGATTACACATCGATCTATAAGGTCGAAGCTGCCATGCTGGATGCAACGGTGGTTGGCACAGCATTTTCAGAACCAATCAATTCAGCGATCGCGGCATATCCAGCCAATGGCTTTGATGCCGATGAGTGGACCAAGCACCATCAAGGTGGTCCAACCGGCTTTCTGCCTCGGGATTGGCCAGCAAATCAGGCCAGCGCACGCTTGATCGCGCACAACCAGCCGATCGCCTGGAACCCAACGGGCAAGGGGTGGAAGGCTGAGGACACCATCGTTGCAACTGACTCAGGCGTAAAAATCCTCTCCAACGACCCAGATTGGCCTACCTTTGAGGTCAATGGTCGGACCAGAGCATTTCTTCTCAGCAAATAATCACCCATCACAGTCTTATAACAACGCGTAAAAACCCCTAACTAGCATTGACTCACGCCTATTCCAGTGGCAGTCTCTGCCCAGAGGTCTTACCACTGGAGGTTTAATGAGCACCGTTGCTCTTGTCGCGCTAGCACGACCTACCTTTGACCTGACCTGCGCCCAAGCCAACTTTGATTCTGCACGATCTCTGCTGACCGAGCTCGGAGCAACGGTTGTAGGGCCTACCGATTTAGTAATGACCGTTGAAGATGTCGCAGCGGTAACACTTCCTGCAGCAGATCTTCACATTTTATTTATGGCCTCATTTTCAGATGCATCACCAGCGGTTGAACTACTTGGAAAAGTTAAGGGACCGGTACTTGGATGGTCAATGCGCGAACCTGGTGCCGTTGGTGAACGTTTGAAGTTAAATTCAATGTGTGGTGTCAATCTTGCTGCGCATGCATTAATGAATGTTGGTCAATCAATTCGTCACATTCATGGAAACGCTGATGAACCACAAGTTCGTGCGGCGATTAAAGATGCGCTCGCAGGAAAGTTACCTGAACCATCAACCCCAGCAAATATCACTGGCGAACTTGGTTCTGAAGCAGATGCGCAAAGAGCTTTTGATTGGATGAAGGGCAAGAAGATCGGCGCGGTTGGAGATGCTCCAATTGGCTTCACTCCATGTGTCTATGACGCAGATCAGATTCAATCTTTATTTGGTTTAGATATTCGACAGATAACAATTGATGATGTATTTGGAAAAATCTCGGAAGTAAAGGAAGAAGCGCGCGAGTTAGCTTATGCGGGTGCACTTGCCGCGCAGCCATCACTCTCATCAGTCAATGTTGGTGAAGCAAAAAAGGTATACGGAGTTGAAGTCGCTCTTGATGATTGGCGTGAAGATGAGTTACTTGATGCGATTGCGATCCGCTGCTGGCCAGAGTTTCCAACTGAGATGGGGGCCTGTATTTGCTCATCTTTAGGGCGTCTTGCAGATCGTGGAACGGTAACCACCTGCGAACGGGATGTTTTGGGCGCTGTAACGATGATGATGTGCGAGGCGCTGGGTTCTGATGAGAATTACTTAGTTGATATCGTCGATCTGGATGCATCACAAGGTTTAGTGCGTTTGTGGCACTGCGGATCTGCAGCAACAAAGCTTGCAGCCGATCCTAAAAATGCAACCCAATCAATCCACTGCAATCGCAAATTAGGCGTTGCAGGTAACTTTCCGCTCAAGACCGGACCAGTAACACTGTTCCGCATTGATCGGGATGTAGATCCGAGCAATCGCACGGGTTTACGCATGGTTGTGAGCCGAGGGGAATCAATCCCAGCTCCCAATCACTTCCAAGGCAATACAGCAACGGTAATCACTCAACCTGATGCCGCTGCATTGGTGAATGGAATAGTCACTGGTGGATACCCGCACCACTTGGTCATCTCGTGGATCGATGTGCGACCAGGTATTCGCCAAATGGCAAAAATGTTAGGGATCCCCCTCACAGAATGGTAAACAACAACAAACCCTCTAAAGCAAGGATAAAAATGAAAACTAAAGGACACAAAGCCTTAGCTTCACTCCGTGCTGGTGTAGTTGCAACAGTTGCTGCGGCACTTGTTATCACTCCACTCGCAGTTGCAAACTCAGCCGAAGTTCCAACTTTCGGTAAGAAGTGCACGACAGAAGGAGTAAGCACAGGTCAGAAAACTAGCTCACTTGTTTGTCGTGAGAATTCAAGTGGAAAACTCAAATGGCAACGCGTTCGTTTAGGTGCTACTTATGCATCACCTGTTGGTCCAATTACACCTCCAAAGGGTTCAATTGAATTCCATCACTGGCGTTCAGAGGACAAGGCTGTTTTTGAGAACATCATCAGCCAGTACGAATCACGCTATCCAGGCACAAAGGTTAGCCAGGTCATCATGGACTCAACTAACTACCAGAACCTTGAGCTTTCAAAGGCACAGGTAAATAAGAAGGCTGCCCTAGTAACTGTATTTCGTGGTCAACAGTTTGCTGACTTCTTGAAGGCAAACATGATGGTTGACCTTTCAAATGAGCGTTTTGTCAAGCAAAACGTTATTCAGTCGGCACTACAGCCAGGTACTGTCAATGGAAAGGTGTTAGGAGTTCCATACCAGTCACTATTTAACAATCCAATTTATAACGTAGAAATGTTTGAAAAGAATGGCTGGAGCGTTCCAAAAACATGGAGCCAGACTCTTGCATTCTGTAAGACTGTAAAGGCAAAGGGTATTATTCCTTTTGCATGGCCAGCTGCCACTAAGGGCAATGCGGGTCAAATCATGAATGCCTTCATGATGAACTCAGCTGGAAGTTTGGCTGAGATTGAAAAACATGTTACTGATTTACAAACAGGCAAAGAACTTGTAACAGATCCTTGGTTCAAGGGAATTGCTGATAAGTACAAGCAGATGGGTGACGCAGGTTGCTTCCCAGATAACGTTGTTGCATACAACGATACTGCTGCACCAGCAGACTTCGCATCTGGTAAGGCCGCTGTATATCCAACTGGAACATTCGGTATGAGCACAGTTACAAAGCTCAACCCTGCAATGTCTGGAAATATGGGAATCTTCGGACTTATCACAACTGATTCAAAGCCAACATTTGAAGGAATTACAAACAACACCTTCATCTTGACAGTGAATCCAAAGGCAAATCGAACAGATCAGAAGATCGCTCGTTCTTTCATGTCATTCCTTACAACTGCGTCAATTGCACAGCAATACGCAGTTGGAACTTCTCAGCATGTGTCAATCATTAACGTTGACTACTCTGATAATAAGAATCTCCTCAACACTTCTGTGATCATGGGTAAGAAGCTAGTTCTAGCTCCTCGCTTCCTGTTCACAGTCGGTGCTGTTGCTACACCCGTTGAGCTTGCCTTGATGGCAATCGGATCAGGAAAAGATGTTTCATCTACTCTTGCCGATGCTGCTAAGCAAATTAAGACCGCTCTAGGGGTTTAATGCCTAACGCGATTAACAACAACACTGACACCCTGAAAAAGGGTGTCAGTGTTGTTGTGCGCCCCCAAAAGGCCGCCAAGAAATTTGAAAAGAAAATTTTAATTTGGATGGCCCTTCCTGCATTTTTGATTTATGCATTTCTCTACCTCTATCCAGCTTTGAGTAACCTCTTGTACGCAACTCAAAAGTGGGATGGAATTACAACTCCAGAGTTCACTGGCTTTAGAAACATGCAATTCCTTCTAACACAAGATGACTTATTCCGGAAAGCTCTCGGTAATAACTTACGATTTATGTTCGTGGTTGTAATACTGCAGACGTCATTTTCACTCTTATTTGCAACTTTTCTGTTAAAAAATTCAAAAACAAATATTTTATTACGTATTATCTATTTCTTTCCAACAATTCTTTCATCAGTTTCAGTTGGAATCATTTGGACATTTCTTTATGATCCAAATTACGGATCAATAAATGCTGTCATTAAAGCGGTTGGGCTTGGTGAGTATGCCCCGCTTTGGTTGGGTGATGAAAAGCTCTCACTTTACTCAATCGCGTTAACACAAGTCTGGTTCCATACAGGTCAGATGATTGTTATATATGTTGCAGGACTTCAGCAGATTCCAAAAGAATTATATGAGGCCGCTGAAATGGATGGTGCATCACGCTGGCAGCAATTCAAGGGAGTGACCTGGCCAATGGCGTTGCCAACCACAGCGGTCGTGGTTGCCTACACCACCATTCAAACATTTAGAGCTTTCGACCTAATTTTTGCCATGACCGGTGGTGGTCCGTTGTACTCATCAGAAATTTTAGTTACTCTGATTTATAACACTGCTTTTGTAAGCCAAAAGTTTGGCTATGCATCAGCTCAATCAATAGTTCTAGTTTTGCTAGTTCTCTTTATTACTTGGCTGCAACGCAAGACTTTAAGATTAAAAGATGGAGCTAAGTAATGTATAAAGTGCTTAGAGGAATACTCCTCACTTCATTCTCACTTATAATTTTAGTTCCATCTGCAATTGTTATAACAGGTGCGTTTAAAACGGATTTTGAAATCTATACAAAGCCTTTGTCATTGCCTTCAACTTGGAACTTAAATAATTTTAGAACTCTTTTTGTTGAGAGTAATATTGCAACACCATTCATGAATAGTGTAATTGTCTCTGCATTTTCAGTGTTTTTCACACTTTTATTAGCGAGCATGGCGTCTTATTCAGTTGCACGACTGATGAATGTGACCGGAAAAGTTCTTTTCCTCCTCTTCTCACTTGGGCTAGCAATTCCAGGTCAAGTTAACATTATCCCGATTTTCCACTTATTCGTAAAAGTCGGTTTGAATAATTCATTATTTGGATTAATTCTCATCAACATTGCTCTGACTTTGCCTATCTCGATTTTTATCCTTTCTGCTTTTTTCAAAGATTTACCAAGGGAGATGTTCGAATGTGCAGGAATGGATGGAGCTGGCCAGTTTAGAATATTTCGTTCAATTGCGTTGCCACTGTCTAAACCGGCATTAGGAGCGACTGGAATTTTCCTCTTTGTAATCTGCTGGAATGATTTGTTATATCCGTTAATGCTCATAACTGAGTCGACTAAGAAAACTTTGCCGCTCGTACTAATTGATTACAAAGGCGAGTATTTCTCAAGTTTTAATATGCAGTTTACTGCGATTTTAGTGGCTTCTTTGCCTATGATCATCATGTATCTTTTCATGCAACGTTCATTCCAAGCTGGTCTTACAGCAGGAGCTGTGAAGGGATAACCATGAGTGCAACTACCCCATTAGCCCCACAACGAGCGGCCCGGATAGCATCCCAATTGATTGAGATAATTCACTTGCAGAAATTAATTCCAGGCGACAAATTACCGCCAGAACGCCAGTTGGCAGACTTGCTGGAAGTTAGTCGCCCTAGTTTGCGCGAAGCACTTCATATTTTACAGGCGCAAGGATTGGTCCAAATAAAGCACGGACAGGGCACCTTCGTTCAGGAACCTCTAGTTGCACAGGAACTCCGAGCATCCATGATGTCAAAGACTCACGGTCTTAATGAGCTATTTGATGCGCGTGAAGTTCTTGAAGTTCCGGCATCCAAGTGGGCAGCTGAAAAAGCCACAAAAGAGGACATTCGCCTGCTTCGCGCAACTCTTAACCAGATAGATGTCGTTACTGCGGCTGAACCAATTGACTACATTCAATTGCAGTCACTCGACGCCAAGTTCCACTTAACGATTGTTGGCATTGCTGGCAATCGTTTTATCAATCAGACCCTTAATGTCTTACAAGATGTTATGAAGATGTCAATGGAAACTACATTACGTCTTCCGGGGCGATCCGACATTTCTCGCAGCGAACATAGTGCAATTTTTATCGCTATTGAAAATGGAAATGGCGAACTCGCATCAAAGTTAACTTTTCAACACATTTCAGGGGCTCGTGCTACGGCATTGGCAGATGCAAAGAAGAAAGATAAGAATTGAAACCTGTTCAGGTAGTATGTGTAGGTGTTATTACATTAGACACAGTTGCTCTAGTCGAGAAGTATCCGGCTGAAGATGAAAGAGTAATCGCGCACGAGATTGTCCGTGGTGGAGGCGGGCCAGCTGCTGTGGCTGCAGTTGCACTGAGCCGACTAGGTATAAAAAGTGCAATTGTGGGCACAATCGGAGATGACGCCGATGGCCATGAAGTTTTGCGTATTTTTAAAAATGAAGGCGTAGAGACATCCGGGATTTCAATTAGCTCAACTTCAACCGCAGGAAGTGTGATCATTGCTTCTAAAGAACACAGTTCGCGTGCGATTAGCACTCGTCAGCCAATTGTTCAGGCCGCCCCAAATGAATTTGCTAGGGCATTAATTGCCCAAGCGCAATGGATTCATGTTGACCATGTTGGTATTAATCGATTATCTGAACTGGGAGTAACTCGCGGAAGTGGCCCACAAATTTCTTTTGACGCTGGTTATGATGTTGAAAAATTTGATTCAATCGCAGTCGATCTTTTTGTGCCAACCGATCGACAAATGGCACTGCGCTATCCAGGGGTCGATCTCGGGGTTGCTTTAGAAAATGATTCGATGAAAGCCGGAAATACCGTTGTAGCAACACAAGGTTCTGCCGGTAGTGCAGGATTTTCTCCCGAAACGGGGCTAGTAACAGCGCCAGGATTCAAGGTCGAGGTGATTAGTACACTAGGTGCAGGTGATGTCTTTCACGGGGCACTCGTAGCGCAATTGATTCATGGGTTTTCTCTTCAGGAAGCAATGTTGCGCGCAAATGCCGTTGCAGCACTTTCTTGTTCTGGTCTTGATGGGCAATCAATGATTCCAACAACTATCGAACTAGAAGCGTACCTGGAGGCACACAAATGAGAGCACCACTTAGTAAATTAGCGCGACCATCTGGTGCACTTGCAATGGTTGCAGTTGATCAACGAGAAGCATTGCGTGGAATGTTTGCTGCTCACCAACCTGGCCCAATTCCAGATTCGCAACTGACTCAATTTAAAGTAGATGTGGCTCGTGAATTATCACCTTTTGCTTCAGCTTTATTAGTTGATCAGGAATTTGGAATTGATGAGATTATCAATCAGAAAGCACTTAAGAATGGTTGCGGACTAATCGCTGCCGCAGATTTACTGGTTGGGCCAGCTGGAGGCGCAGCAACGGATACGGCGATTGATCCTGATATAGATCCAATTCGAATGCGCGATATTGGCAGCGTTGGATTGAAATTCTTAATTCTGTGGCGCAATGACGAATCGCCAGATGTTCGCGCCAAGTTGGTGGATGATTTTAATCAGCTATGTAAAGTTTCTGAGTTACCCTCAATTATTGAAATAATTGTAAAACCACCAACTGATTCTTCAAAAGCATTCAATCGTGAAGAGGAGTTGATAATTGCGGCTCGTGAGGCATCAGCATGGAAGCCAGACCTTTATAAAGCAGAAGTACCTTTTCATGGTGAAGGTGATTTAAATTTAGTTACCAAAAATGCTGAGAAAATTTCTGAAGCAATTGGCTCACCTTGGGTAGTTCTCTCAAATGGAGTGAAACAACCATTCTTTAATAATGCAGTAAAGGCCTGTGCAATGGGTGGGGCAAGCGGATTTTTAGCTGGTCGCGCCGTATGGGCAGACATTGTTGGTGCTACTGATATTCCGAAAGCACTTCGTGAAGTTTCAATACCTCGGCTAGAGCAGCTTGCCGAGATTGTTGATACTCACGCTAAGCCCTGGAGCAGTTGGTAATTAGTTCCAAGATTCTTTCCACTGCTTTTTCAGCATCATTTGGAGTTAGTACCGTGACATTTCCGGATATTGATTCCTTCCAAAGACTTTTGCCATCAACATCAATACTCACTTGACCAATTGGTGAAGTGTCGAAATATTCTGGAGCAATCATGGCAAGCGCAGCTATTGGATCATGGGGGATAGTCCAATTTTGCTTTCTAGGCTGAATCCAACTCATTATTTCTAAATAGAGAAGTGGCCCAAGATTTGGAACATCCTTAATGCAATCTATCTCTGGCATTCGGATTATTGTTTTTTGAGAATTCGGTAAATCAAGAATTGAGAGTGGAGTTTGCGATTCAAGAACAATCTTTGCTGCAGTAGTGTCACACTTGAAATTATGTTCAACTTTTGACTGAGTAAAGTCGCCACCCATTATCCAGATTCTTTTCACATTGTTTACAAAATCAGGTGAGGATTCAATCGCACGAGCGATATTTGTTAATGGTCCTATTGCGATAATTTCAACTAATTGAGGATTTAAGTTAATTGTTTCAACTAAATATTCAACAGCACTCTTAGATTCGGGTGTAAACGTAGCTAGATTCTTATAGTTCTTTCCCTCTGATCCCGTCATCTGTATTGCACGCCCAGAGATAGTTTGACTTTCACCAACATAGGTATCGACTTTTCTCTTCACTAATTCACATATATGCATTGCTATTGTTGAACGAAGATGGGTATCGCCATAAACGGTTGTGATTCCAAGTAAATCAACATTCGTTGACCCTAAAAGAACAGCTAGTGCAAGGGCATCATCAACATCCGTACCGATATCGGTATCAAGGATGACCTTATGCATCAGCCCCAGAGCTCTTTTATCTCAACAACTCGGCCTTCGTTAATGCTCTTATGGGCAGCAAGACCTGTAACCACGCTTGTCACTCCATCTTTCAAAGTAACTTCTGGGCTAGTTGAATTCAAGATTGCATCACGGAACTTTGTGTGTTCAATGTATGAAGCTCCGTAATGGTGTCCCATATACTTAACATCAAAGTTATGAACAATTTTTTGCTCACTTCCGCTTCCGCGACTCGCTCCTTGTTTCCAACCAGAGAGTTTCCCAATAGTTTCACGACGTGAGGCACGGACAACTTGTGATGGTAAGAAGGATTCAATCTTTCCTTCATCGCCGACAATTGTCAGAATCTCTTTATCAAAAGAACCTTCACCGAACATGCACAGATCTAACATGCCACGTGCACCGTTTGCATACTCCAAAATTACATATGCGTTATCTAACATGTTTGCTTGCTTGCCATCATATTTTTCATCTAGGTGATTAACACTTTGCCCACCTGATGCAAAAACTCGAATTGGTTGTTGGCCAATCACTAAATCCATCAAATTAAAATAGTGACAACATTTTTCAACCAGAGTTCCACCTGTGCGATCTGTAAAGCGATTCCAGTTATCAACTTTTGGATAAAAGGGCTCACGGTGTTCGCGGATTGAAACTTGATGAATCTTTCCGGCATCGCCATCTTTGGCGCGAGCAATTGCTTCGGCAATGGGTGGCATAAATCGGTACTCAAGACCCATCCATGTCATTGCACTTCGCGCATCATCCCAACTAAGAATTGATTTCAAATCTTCAACTGTCGTCGCCAGAGGCTTTTCAACAAAGACTGCTAAATCTGTTGCTAGTACATCCTTTAAAACAGCAGCATGTGTGTCATTCGGGGTTGCAATTACAACTGCATCGATTAATCCGGAATCCAGTAGTGCCCGGTGATCGCTAAAAACCTTTGCGCCAGGGGCCATAGCCAGGGCGGCCTCTTGGGAGGGCTTATGTGGGTCGCTAATTGCGCTAACTACCGCCCCACCCATGACCTTAATGTTCTCAATATGTTCGCAGCCCATGCTGCCTGCGCCGATAATTCCGTAACGAAGCTCGCTTTTCATGGCAACAGGTTAGACCACTTCAAGAAATTTGGGCAGGGGGGTAGACGGAACACGCTCAACTGTCCTAGACTCCCGCAAGAGGTCAGACCACTACCCAATTTAAGCGATGAGAGGCGTGTGTAGATATGGCAATAACACCACCGCAGTTCCTGCTTCACCACGATGGCGACAATGTCGCTGTGGCGATGACAGATCTGCAACCCGGAACCCTTCAAGGGCGTTCGGTAAAAGAAGGAACTGAGAGCACCGCGGTTTTAAACCACGCGATTCCTCTTGGACATAAATTTGCGCTCGCAGATCTTGCTGAGGGTGACTCAATTATTAAGTACGGCATCAAGGTCGGACTTGCATCAGCTGCCATTAAAAAGGGCGATTACATTCACACACACAACATGAGGAGTTATCGATGGGAAGCAAGCCGCGCTTAATGGGATACCGCCGCGAAAACGGCACTATGGGTATCCGCAATCACGTCATTATTTTGCCTCTCGATGACCTTTCAAATGCAGCTGCAGAAGCTGTTGCAAAAGTTATTCCTGGCACGCTAGCACTACCTCACGCTTTTGGCCGCTTGCAGTTTGGTGAAGATCTACAACTTACTTTTGACACTCTTATCGGCACTGGAGTTAACGCAAATGTTGCCGCAGTAGTTGTGATTGGTATTGAACCAAAGTGGACACAAAGAGTTGCCGACGGAATTGCAAAAACTGGAAAGCCAGTTGCTGCATTTTCAATTGAAGGCAAGGGTGATCTACAAGTTATTCAAGAAGCTAGCCGCACAGCAGCTATGTTCTTACAAGATGCATCTGGCTTAGTTCGCGAAGAAACTGAAATGGGCGACATGATTATGTCGATCAAGTGTGGTGAATCAGATACAACATCTGGTCTTGGTTCTTGCCCAACTACTTCAGAGGCAGTTGATCGTTGGGTTGAAGCCGGTGGAACAGTGTTCTTTGGTGAAACCTCAGAGCTAACCGGTGGAGAGCACCTCATTGCAGAACGTTGCATTGATGCCGCTACCCGTGACTTGTTCCAACTGACATATGACAACTACATCAAGGTTATTGAATCAACTGGCGCAAACCTTCTTGGCTCTCAGCCAACACAGGGCAACATTGCTGGTGGATTAACAACTATTGAAGAGAAGGCACTTGGAAATATTGCTAAGACTGGCTCAGTGCCAGTTATTGGCGTCCTAAAGCCTGCTCAAGCACCAGATCCAAAGAAGAAGGGTCTGTATTTTATGGATTCATCTTCTGCTGCAGCTGAGTGCGTAACTTTGATGGCAGCTGGCGGAGCGGTAATTCACTTGTTCCCAACCGGTCAGGGAAATGTAATTGGAAATCCAATCATTCCTGTATTGAAGTTAACTGCAAATATCAAGACTGCAAAGTCAATGACAGAGCATATGGATCTAGATGTTTCAGGTCTGCTTCGTTATGAATATGACTTAACTAAAGCAGGAGACATGATGATGGATGTCATCTATAAGACTGTGAATGGTCGTCTCTGCACAGCTGAAGTTATGGGACACCGTGAGTTCACATTCACGAAGTTGTATATCTCTGCATAATGATTCTCATTTCTGAAGATGTATGGGGAACTCCCTTCCAAAAGCTGGAAGGGAGTTTTCCTATTATCCGAAATGATAATTTGTGGAGTGACCCTGAAAAACTCAAAGCTTCTCTCAAAGATGTATCAGCACTTGTTGTTCGAAATCGCACGAAAGTTACAGCCGATATCATTGCTTCAGCACCAAAGCTTCGAGTTATTGCACGTGCTGGAGTTGGACTAGACAATATTGATATCAAAGCTGCCGATGCTGCTGGTGTGGTTGTGGTTGCAGGACTTGGCGCAAATGCCGTCAGCGTTGGTGAACTAACACTTGGTTTAGCCCTTGCATTACTTCGCAATATCCCAGGACATGATGTGGTAACGCGTGATGGCGGTTGGGTGCGCACCCCTGGCCGCGAACTCTCTGGTCTTACATGGGGATTATTGGGATGCGGTGCCACGGGAGTTGCAACAGCCAAACTTATTCAAGGCTTTGGTTGCAGCGTTCTTGGCTATGACCCGTATGAAAAAAACCTTTCAGGTATTGAATTAACCACTTTTGAAGATGTTTTAAAGCGCAGTGATGTCATGAGTATTCATATGCCATCAACGCCAGAAACCAATGGCGTTATAAATTCAGCAACGCTTGCATTGATGAAGCCTGAAGCAATTTTGGTAAATGTAGGTCGCGGGGAAGTTATTAATGAACCAGATCTCATGGCTGCCCTAAAAGCAAAAACTATTGCTGGGGCAGCACTTGATGTTCGAGCCCAAGAGCCACCGAGTAAAGGTGAAATGGAAGCTATTCCTAACTTGATTCTGACTCCACACGTGGCTGGCATTACCAAGGAAAGTCAGCTTCGAATCAACCAGATTTTGACCTCTAACATTGAATTAGTTCTAAACTCAAAGCCAGCCACACATGCTGTTGGTGCATTAAAGGAAAGTAGTAACTGATGCCTACGTTAAAGGTTGGTTCTGCAATCGCTACGGCTACATCTTTATTAGAAGCAGCTGGCGTTCCTACACAAGAAGCGGCAACAACTGCTCGCTGTATTGTTGCAAGTGATCGGTGGGGGATCGGCAGCCATGGACTTATGCGTTTGCCTTTTTATCTTTCACGTTTACAAGCAGGTGGAATTAATCCAAAAGCAGAGTTAAAGGTTGTTACAGATTTGCCAAGCTTGATTGTCTTTGATGGTGATGATGGACTGGGCCATTGGCAGTTACAAAAAGCATCTGAAATTGCATCTGAGCGCGCAATGGTTAATGGAATAGCCGCCGTCGGTGTTGGCCGTTCTAATCACTGTGGAGCTCTTGGTATTTATGTCTGGCCAATGATTAATCGTGGATTAGTGGGAATTGCATTTAGCACTGGTCCAGCTGTGATGCCACCATGGGGTGGCAATCAACCATTACTTTCTACTTCTCCTATTGCGGCAGGAATTCCAACCAACCCACCGACTGTTGTTGATTTAGCAACAAGTGCGGTTGCTCGCGGAAAGATTCAGGCAAAAGCACAAGCAGGCGCAGAACTTGAACCAGGTTGGGCCTTTACAAAAGATGGTGCACCAACAACTGATGCAAAGGAAGCACTTGCAGGAATGCTTGCACCATTAGGTGGAGTAAAAGGTTATGCAATTGCAGTTTTAGTTGAGTCACTGACAGGAATGTTGATTGGTCCAACTCTTGCAAAGAATATTCCTGACATGTTTGCAGCCAGCCAAGATGCTATGCCACAACAGATCTCACACTTTGTCATTGCTATTGACGCAGCCAAATTATCTGTAGATGGCGCTAATAATCGCACTAGCGAGTTTGCAGCAGAGGTAAATGCTGCAGGAGGACGACTTCCTGGCGCAAACCGCGTAAATCCAGAAACCCTCAACCTGGATGATGAGATCACAATTACCGATCAAGTATTTTCACAACTGGGTTTCTAAATGGTTAAGACTTATGCACCGGGGTTTGGCTTAATTGGCCTGTTGGTTGCTCTCGCATTTCAGATCAACAATATGCAATCGGCAAGTAGCCCACTTGCATTGTGTGTTGGTTTTGGTTTCTTAGTTGCAAATTTTGCACAGTGGCCAGCTTTTGCTGCACCTGCAACCAAAGTTTCAAGCAAGACAATTATGCGTATCGGTGTTGCCCTATTGGGTGCACAAGTAAGTGTTGTCTCACTAAAGGAGATCGGTCTTAAGGGAGTAATCACCGTTGTCATCGTGGTTACCTTCACGATTTTCGGAATCCTTGGCCTCTCAAAACTCTTCAAGATGTCTGGTGAGCTTGGGCTTCTCATTGGCGTTGGCTTTGGTGTTTGTGGAGCAACCGCGGTTGCAGCGATCAAACCTCAAACTCGTGCCACTGAAGAAGAGACCTCTTATGCAATTGGTTTAATTTCATTATGCGGAACTCTTTCAATCTTTGTGTTGCCTTTGATTGGACATGCGCTGAATTTAGACACACGTGAATTTGGTGCTTGGGCTGGTGCTGCGGTTCACGATGTTGGCCAAGTTGTTGCAACAGCTTCGGTATGGGGCGATGACGCTGACAAGTACGCGATCGTTGTGAAACTAGCTCGCGTTTGCTTGCTTGCTCCGATTGTTTTAATTTTGTCGTTACGTCATCGACGTTGGTTGACATCACAGGGTAAGCAAGAGGTTCAGACCGCAAAGGTGCCGTTGATTCCTTACTTTGTTCTTGGATTTATCGCGGTTGCAACCCTGAACAACATCGTTGATATCAATGATGGTCTTCATGACAACATTGTTTTGCTCAGTAAGTTGATGTTGGGCGCTGGCTTAGTTGCCTTGGGTTCAGGGGTTCGCTGGAAGGCGATTCGCGCGATCGGTCCACGCCCAATGGCTATGGGAATGCTGGCCTGGGTGATTGTGGCGGGGGTAGCCCTGGCCGCGGTGAAGGTTACGGGGCTTTGACAGATACCCCCGGGGGTATGATACTTTTACCTTAGTCATTACTACTAAGGAGTTTTAATCATGTGTTCACGCGTTACATGTCATATTTGCAAGAAGGCAACCTGGTCAGGTTGTGGCCAACACATTGAACAAGCGCTAGCTGGCGTTCCAGAAGCAGATCGCTGTAAGTGCTAGCCCTTCACATTTCACTTTAAGGGTTTGTTAATTCAGTGTTCAATGGGGAACATCGGAGAGGATGTTAAATGGCGCGCGTACTAATTCTTGGAGCAGGCATCGCAGGTCACACCGCAGCGCTGCATGCAAAACGTTTGCTCGGAAGAAATAACGAAATCATTGTTGTTTCACCGAACTCAAACTACAACTGGATTCCATCCAATATTTGGGTTGGTGTTGGAAAAATGCAGAAGCAGCAAGTAATTTTTCCAATAGCTCCTGTATACAAGCGCAAAGGAATCGAGTTTCACCAGGCGCTAGCTAAGAGCATCTATCCTGAAGGTGATTCGCAAATAGCCAACGCATATGTGGAAGTTTCTTATACAGATCCAGGTCGTCTTAACCAAGTTGGCAAGATTGAATATGACTTTCTAATTAACGCAACTGGGCCAAAACTCAACTTTGCTGCAACAGAAGGTCTTGGACCCGATGGACACACAGTTTCAGTATGCACCGCCGGGCATGCTGTAGATGCAGCCGAGGCCTTGAAATCTTCTATCGAAAAAATGAAGGCCGGCAACAAGCAATGCATTGCTATTGGCGTAGGTCACGGAACGTGTACCTGCGAAGGCGCAGCGTTTGAGTACACGTTTAACGTGGACCACGAACTGCGTATGGCAGGCGTGCGCGATATGGCCGACCTTGTTTACATCACCAATGAGTATGAATTAGGTGATTTTGGTGTTGGTGGAATGGTGTTTACTCAAAGAGGTTTCCAAACAACAAGTAAGTTGTGGACTGAATCCTTGTTCCGTGAACGTGGAGTTCGAGCCATTCTGGGCGCACACGTTGAAAAAGTCGAAGCAGGTAAGGTTTATTACGAGCAAGTTGATGGCACTAAAGATGTACTGGCCTTTGATTTTGCAATGCTTTTGCCGCCATTTAGAGGTGTCGATCTCCAGGCATTTAATAAGGCCGGGGATGATATTTCTTCGGAAATCTTTGCTCCAAGCGGATTCATGAAGGTTGATGCAGATTACTCAGGAAAGCCATATGAAGAGTGGAAAGCATCGGATTGGCCAAGTACTTATCGCAATCCAAGTTACCCAAATATTTTTGCGGTTGGAATTGCTTTTGCACCACCGCATCAAATTTCTAAGCCTCGTAAATCCCCAAATGGGACTCTGATCGCACCAGCACCACCACGCACAGGTATGCCATCCGGAATTATGGGAAAGCTCGCAATTCTTACTATTAAGGAATTATTGAATAAGGGCCCCCAAGCTGAAGCGCACTCTGCCTCCATGGCAAAGATGGGTGCTGCATGTGTTGCGTCATCTGGTTCAGGCTTAACGCAAGGTTCTGCAGCTGCTATGACTATGTTCCCAATTGTTCCGGATTATGAGGCATATCCAAATACAGGACGAAGCCTAAAAGACACTTACGGGGAAATTGGTCTAAGCGGTCATTGGATTAAGCTTCTACTTCATTACATGTTTATCTATAAAGCCAAGGGTCGTCCTGGCTGGCAGTTCATCCCGGAATAAAAGGAGCAGACAATGGAAAATCAAAATGATTCAATTGCTCATGCACCTTTGCCAACTGCAAAGACTCTTCGTTTTCGCAAGAATTTGTTGATCCAGGTATGGCGATTTGTGGCAATTAATATCAAGATGCTGAACATGATTCGAAAAGGCCACCACCAGAAGTAATCGGCTTGACATACCCCCTGGGGTATAGTTAAATACCTTTGTTCGCCAGACAAAGGAGATTTCATGGCATCGAAGCAAATCAGCCACGTATTAAGCGATGAAGAGCAGATTGCAGCTATTGCAAAGAGAATTAAGCGCGCACAGGGTCAACTAGGTGCGGTTGCACGCATGCTTGAAGAGGGTCGAAACTGCGAAGAGATAGTGACGCAAATGTCAGCAGTCTCAAAGGCGGTAAACACCGCAGCATTCACCTTAATTTCTTCGAGCCTAAAGGAATGCATTGTCGAGGGCAAGAACAACTCTGATGCGGTTACCGCACAGCTACAAAAACTATTTTTAAGTCTTGCATAGGGGAGATTAAGAAATGAAAAAATTAATTGCGTTAATGGCCTCAGTGTTGCTTTTGGCAGGCTGTTCTTCGAGTTCAGGGGCTGTTGATCTAGGAGTTAGCGAATTTGCAACCAAGGTAGCAGAGGCTGGAGTTATCACATTAGATGTTCGAACACCGGGTGAGTACGTGGGTGGATTCATTCAAGGTGCCCAGAACATCGATTTTCAGAGCGGTAACTTTGAAAATGAGATTGCATCTCTTGATAAGAATGCGACATATGCCGTTTACTGCCGTAGCGGAAACCGTTCAGGCCAAGCAGTAAAAGTGATGCATGATGCGGGCTTCCATAATGTTTATAACCTCAATGGTGGCGTCATTGATTGGGCAAATGCCGGACTGCCTCTGGTGAATAACTAATGCGCGTAATCATTATCGGTGGTGTCGCTGGCGGCATGTCTGCAGCAACACGCCTTCGTCGCTTGGATGAGAAAGCGGAAATCATTGTTCTCGAAAAGAGCGGACATGTTTCATACGCAAACTGTGGCTTGCCCTATTACGTCGGTGGAGTGATTGAAAACGAAAATGATCTTCTATTACAAACTCCAGCAAGCTTGCATGCTCGTTTCCGCTTAGATGTTCGAGTAAGTACCGAGGTACTCGCAATCAATCCAAGCAAAAAAGTCGTTGCTATCAAAAACCTAATTACTGGTCTAACCGATGAACTCGATTATGACAAATTGATTTTGAGCCCAGGCGCATCTCCGGTAGTTCCTCCTATTCCAGGAATCGAACGTGGAATGACCTTGCGTACCGTAGAAGATGTAGAAAAAATCGCTGCAAGTGTTGGAACAAAGCCAGCCAGTGCCGTGGTGATTGGTGGCGGATTTATTGGAGTTGAGATCGCTGAAAACCTTGTGCATAAAGGAATCCCAACCGCACTAGTTGAAGCCACAGATCAGGTATTAGTGCCGCTGGATCCTGAGCTTGCTTCCTTGGTTGCCAATGAAATGCGTTCACATAAAGTTGATCTACGACTTGGCTCAAGTGTTGTGAAAATTTCAGCTGACTCAGTTGAGTTGGCAAATGGTGATGTGCTGCCAGCCGAGATCGTTATTTTGGCCATTGGAGTCCGACCAGAGATCGGGCTAGCTAAAGCAGCTGGACTTGAGATTGGAACTCGTAACGGAGTCAAGGTCGATGATTTCAATCGCACCAGCAACTCAGATATCTACGCAGTTGGCGATGCGGCGGAAAAGACCGATGCGTTGGATGGCAATGCAACTCTTGTTCCTCTAGCCAATTTGGCTAATCGTCATGGTCGCGTGGTTGCGGATCACATCTGTGGTTTAACGGTTCGTCCAGTAAAAACAATTGGAACAGCGATCGTGAAGGTGTTTGATTTAATGATCGCGACGACGGGTTGGAATGAAAAGCGGCTTAAGGCAGCTAATCGACCTCACCAAGCAATTCATATTCATCCAAATTCACATGCTGGTTACTATCCAGATGCGAAGCAAATGACTCTAAAGTTAATCTTTGATCCAAAGACAGGCGAAATCCTTGGCGCACAAGGAGTCGGTGTTGAAGGTGTAGATAAGCGAATCGACGTCATTGCAACTGCAATGCGCGGAGGAATCACAGCTCCCGAGCTTGCAGATCTTGAATTGGCATATGCCCCACCGTTTGGTTCAGCTAAAGATGCGGTAAATATGTTGGGATATGTTGCCGAGAATGTTTTCTCTGGTGTATCAAAGGTTGCTCAATGGAGCGAGATCGATGAGTACCGTGACAAAGGTTATGAACTTATTGATGTTCGTTCAGTCGCAGAGTGCGGGCGCGGAATGATTCCTGGGGCAATCAATATCCCAGTGGATGAAATACGAGATCGTTACTCAGAGCTTAAGAATAAGAATCTTCTTGTGAACTGTCAGGTTGGTTTACGAGGTCACACAGGATCGATGCTTCTGAAGGAGCTCGGATTTAACGCAGTAAATCTAGATGGCGGTTACCTCACATGGAGTCACTCTCCAGCGGCGAGTAAATAAGAGAAAAGGGAAGAAAAATGTGCAGTAGAACTACATGCCGTAAATGCGGAAAGCCAACTTGGTCAGGTTGTGGTCAACATATTGAGATTGCCCTTAAGGGAGTCTCGAAGAAGGATCGTTGCCAGGGACATGCAAATGACCCTAAGGAACCAGGCTTCTTCAGCAAAATGTTTGGTAAGAAATAATTCTTAAAGCAAAAGCACTCGTTACGCTCCAGTTTGGCCTCTTAGGATTTCTATTCCTAAAGCCAGCTGGGACGATACTTGTTGAATCAGCGAGTATCGTTTGGCTCTCTGCGATTCTGTATTTAGTTGCATTAACTATTTTTGCCTTTGCATACATTGCGTTGCGTCCCTCGCTTCGGGTCTCACCCATTCCAAAGCCAGGTGCTCCATTAATCACTGTGGGCATCTATAAGTGGTTCCGACATCCCATGTATTTAGGTGTACTCATGTTTGGCTTTGGAATGCTAATCAACAACTTTAATTTAGTCTCAGTAATTGCTTTTATTGCTTTGGCCATGAATATGATCGTGAAAGCAAATTACGAAGATCGATTGCTTAGAAATCGACATGAAGATGCAATTGACTATCAACAAAGAGTTTTTGGTTTATTAGGGAGAAAAAGTGCCTAATTGCTTTACATCCTTACTAACTTGGAGCGCAAAACGTTGGTTCGTAGCTGTGACTGTCGGATTGCTAACCTACTTTGTTATTGCCTTACCGACCGCTGTTATTAAGAATCCTATTTTCGGTCGCGAAATTGCGGTAACCGATTGGTCTAACACGGTAATTGTAATTACATCTCTGCTTACTGGATTATTGACAGCGACTTACGTTAAAAACGAATTCTCAGATGACAATCCCAAACAGCTCAAGGTCGGAAGTGCTGGGGCATTACTTTCCTTCTTTGCCGTTGGATGTCCCGTTTGTAATAAAATTGCATTAATTGCGCTGGGATACTCAGGCGCAATTCAATACTTCGCTCCAATACAACCTTACTTAGCGTTGGCAGGTATTGCCCTCTTGATGTTCTCACTACGGATGCGCCTTAACAACGAATATTCATGCTCATTGCCTTTTCAAACAACAAATAAAGTGAACGGAGAAAAAAGTGGCAGCAATTAATGTGACAGAGGCGCAATTCGAGGAGCTAATTCTTAAAGAAGGAACAGTTCTGGTTGATTTCTGGGCCGCCTGGTGTGGACCGTGCCGCTCATTTGCTCCAGTTTATGAGGCTGCATCTGAAAAGTATCCCGACCTAACCTTTGCAAAGGTTGATACCGAAGCTGAGCAATCTCTTGCCGCCGCTGCAGGAATTACATCAATCCCAACATTAATGATTTTCCGTGATGGAATCTTATTGTTTAGCCAACCAGGTGCACTTCCTGGATCTGCTCTCGACGACCTAATTTCTCAGGTATCAGCACTCGACATGGATGAAATCCAAAAGGAAATAGCTGCAGAGGCCGCTAAGAAATGATCGCATCTCAAAAGTGGAAATCTGATTTAGAAGCTTGGTCAATTCCTCAAGAGATTATTGATCAAGCTCCCGAATCACCATGGATACATCCACCGGTGCTTTTTCAAATTCCACAATTAATCGACCTGAACCCTTCGCATCAAAAAGCTTTCGATGCGTTGCCTGAGGGCGGGAGTATTTTAGATATCGGTTGTGGTGGGGGAATTGCAGCTTTTGCAATGGGTAGCAAAGCTGCACTTGTAATTGGCGTGGATCATCAAAGCGAAATGCTCGATATGTTCACAGACAATGCTAATCAACGCAACATTGATTCAAAAGTTTATGAAGGCTTCTGGCCAGTAGTTGAACAGAATGTCGAAGTTGCAGATGTTGCAGTAGCCCATCATGTTGTTTACAACGTTCAAGAGATAGTTCCATTTATAAATGCAATGAGCTCTCATGCACGCAAGAGAGTTGTGCTCGAGATGCCACAACACCATCCACTTTCCAACTTATCTGAAGCTTGGAAGTATTTCTGGAAACTAGATCGCCCAGAAAACCCGACACCCCAAGATTTAATGAATGTATTAGGGGAGATGGGAATCAATGCACATCTTCATTTGTGGGATGGCAAACTGCGACAAGAAAGAAATATGGATGATGCTGTGCGATTTACCCGCATTCGTCTTTGTCTGCCAGAGTCACGAGAGCCCGAGGTGCGGCAATTCCTCGAAAACCATCCACTATCTGAGATACGTCCTCTAGCAACGATTTGGTGGGACATTTAGCTTCTTTTTGTATGGTTTCAGGCGTAAATGTAATCAATTCGTTACCTCATAGGCCTATCTGTTCAATGGTATGACCTCTAGGTTGAGCGTGTTACCAGGCCTTGACCCCTTCAAAACCTGATGACCTTTCGAAAGGCTCAACTCTAGAGAAAAGGAAAACAATGTCAGATGTAAACAATGGCATTTCCCGTCGTTCAGTACTTAAGGGTGCTGCAATCGGTGGAGCTGGACTAGTTGCTGGTGGATCACTTCTTGCTGGTTGTGGAAAGAAGCAAGTCACTGGAGATGTTCGCTTCACAATTCGTGGAAATCTAAGTGATGCTGGTGCAAAGATTGCGATCGCAGCAAACGATGCATACACAGCAAAGACTGGCAACAAAGTTATTTCACAGGCAGTTAACTCAGATGACTTCCAGAATAACTTCGTTCAGATTTTGCAAGGAACACCAGATGATGCATTTGGTTGGATGGCCGGATGGCGTACCAATGCACGTGCTGATGCAGGACTTCTAGCTGATGTTTCAGATCAGGTAAAGGCACTTGGAAGTTCACTTTCAGCTGCTGCAATCCAAGGTGCAACAAATCCTTCAGATGGCAAGCAGTACATCATTCCTACTACCTACTACCCATGGGGACTTCACTACCGTAAGTCAACAATGCAGGAATTGGGTCTTAACCCAGAGAGCATTGCAACATGGGATGACCTAATCAAACTGTGTGAAGCTACACAGAAGAAGGGTCTAGTTGGTTACGCACTTGGTGACAAGGGCGGCTGGGAAGCAATGGGAACTTTCGATATTCTCAACATGCGTCTTAATGGATACCAATTCCACATTGACTTGCTTAACGGCAAAGAGCAGTGGACAGATGCCAAGGTTGTAGAAGTTTTCAATCACATGGGTCAATTGATTCCTTACATGAACAAGAATATTCTTGATATTTCATGGGATGGCATGCGCGATCTTCTACTACAGAAGAAGTGCGGCGCCATGATGATGGGTTCTTGGTTTGCTAATGACTTTAAAGCTAAGTCACAAGAAGACTATGACGATCTATGGATCGTTCCATTCCCAGAAATCAATCCAGAGCACGGTATTGACTCAATCGATGCGCCACTTGACGGTATTTCAGTTGCCGCAAATGGTAAAAATGTCGAAGGCGGAGCAGACCTTGCAGGATTCTTGGGATCAAAGGAAGGTATTGATGCAGCAGTTGCCGCTGGAGATACAAATATCTACATCAGCACTGATTTCGATTCATCTTCTTATGATGCATTTAATAACCAGAAGCTTGCAGTTCTTGGCGCAGCTCAGAACATTGGCTTCTTCCTAGACCGCGATACTCGCGGTGACTTTGCTGGCCCAGTTGTTGGCCCAGCAATTCAGAGTTTCCTTAAGAATCCAAAAGATCTAACAAAGATTCTTGATAACACTCAAGCACAATGGGATGCACTACCGGCACTTTAATTCGTTAAAACTAACGGATTAGACTAAGGTTAAGAAATGAAAACGGCGGCTGTGGACAAAAAAGTTCGCAGCCGTCGTTCCCTTTCCCGTAATGATCGGTTTACGCTCAGCGCATTCGTAGGTATTCCAACTTTGTTGCAGATAATTTTCTTATGGTTTCCTACACTCATCACAGTCGTTCTTTCTTTCACTTACTGGAACGGCATTAATGTCAGTGACATTAAATGGGCCGGTCTAGCAAACTATAAAAACATATTTTTCGATTCACCAGTTTTCTATGATGCGCTAAAGAACAATGTCGTCTGGTTACTGTGGTTCACATTCCTTGCAACACCACTTGGAATTTTATTGGCTTATCAATTTGATCGCAAAATTAAAGGTCACCAGATTTATGAAACTATTTTCTATATCCCTGTAGTTCTTTCCCTGGCTATTATCGGAATTATCTGGAACTTCATGCTCCAGCCTGGTGGCTTTGTGCAAGGTGTAATGGGTAGAGATATTGGAAACGCAGTTTCTATCTGGGGTAACTACGACATCAATAGCTATGTGATTATGGCTGTAGCCTCTTGGCGCCATATCGGTTACATCATGTTGCTTTATTTAGCTGGCCTAAAGTCCTTTGATTCATCCCTTCGCGAAGCATCTGCAATCGATGGTGCGACAGAGTGGCAGACCTTTAGAAAAATAATTCTTCCTACGATGCGCCCGGTCAATGTCATCATTTTGGTCATAACAATTATCGATTCTCTGCGTGCTTTTGACCTTGTTTACATTATTTATGGCACCTCTACGGCCTGGCCTCTGCTCAATATTTTGGCCTTCCAGAACTTTGCAGGACAGGGTATTTCAATGAAGGGTGCAGCTTATTCGGTTATAGCGCTGGTGCTCTGCGTTGTGCCAATCCTTGTTTATCTGCGCAATGTCTTTAAGGAGGACCTCAAGTGAGTACAACGATCGTCCAAAATAAAGAGTATAAGAATAAGCAAAAAGTCAAAGACAACTTCATCTCTGCTTTTATCGGTTTCTTTGCTTTTGTTTGGATCTTTCCAATTCTTTGGACACTTTGGACCTCACTTCGTCCATATAACGACATTATTTCCTACGGTGTTTTTTCTTGGCCACGTCATTTAAACCTAGATAACTATTTCCAAGCTTTTCGAGTAATGGGTTTATCGAAATACTTCTTGAATACTCTGTATGTGATGGTACCTAGCGTTATCTTGATTTTATTCTTAGGCTCACTCATTGCTTTCGTAGTATCACGTTACTCATTTAGATTCAATCTCACTCTTCTACTTTTCTTTACTGCTGGCAATATGTTGCCAACTATTGCAACCTATATTCCAGTCTTCTGGCTCTACATCAAAATTGGTGATCTTTTCGGAAACCGTTCACTGCTCTATAACAACTATTTTGGAATCATCCTTATCCACGTAGCATTCCAAGTTGGTTTTGCTACCTTCGTTCTCTCTTCATATATGAAGACTGTTCCAAAGGAAATTTCAGAGTCCGCAATTCTCGATGGCTGTTCAGTCTTTAGACACTATTGGAACGTTATGTTGCCGTTGCTTCGCCCACCTCTAGCAGCCCTTGGTGTGTTAATGAGTTGCTGGATTTACAACGACTTCTTCTGGGCGCTGATTTTGATGTCTGAGGATTCCAAGCGTCCAGTCACTTCTGCTCTGCGCCAGCTGCAGGGCCAGTATGTAACAGACTTTAATTTACTTGCCGCCGGCGCCAGCATTGTTGCTGCGCCAACGATTATCTTGTTCCTTGTTCTTCGCAAGCAGTTTGTTTCAGGCTTAACTCTAGGCGCAACTAAGGGATAAAAAAATGAAGGCAATACAAATCACCGCATTTGGCGGTCCAGAATCCATGCACTTAGTAGATCTTGCAGAACCAGTTCCAGGTCCTGGCCAAGAGTTAATAGAAGTAACGTCAATCGGTATTAACTATGCCGATACTCACCAAACTGAAAACTCTTATCTCTCTCCTCAAAAGCTTCCACTAGTTCCAGGAATAGAAGTTGTTGGCATTGCTAATGGGCGCCGTGTACTTGCACCCGTTGATAGCGGGGGATATGCGCAGAAAGCGATTGCGCATTCAGCTGCCATGATTGAAATTCCAGTTGGAGTCACGGACGAACAAGCGTTGTGCATGTTGGTCCAAGGTTCTACTGCTTGGCACATTTTAAAAACTGTTGGCCATCTTAAAAAGGGTGAAAGCGTAGTTATCCATGCAGCAGCTGGTGGCGTTGGAACTATTGCAATTCAATTGGCAAAGATGTGGGGAGCCAAAGTAATTGCAGTTGCTTCATCAGAGAGTAAGCGCGCACTCGCGATATCACTTGGTGCAGATATTGTTATTGACGCAGATCAAGACAAACTCAAAGAAGCAATCCTTGAGGCTAACGGTGGAAAGCCAGTTAACTTAGTTCTTGAGATGGTTGGCGGCAAAACTTTTGATGCCAGCCTTGAAGTCTTAGCACCTTTTGGTCGCTTAGTTACTTTCGGAATGGCATCACGAACTGCGCCAACACCCATTCATCCAGGTGTGTTGATGGGTGGATCAAAGACGATTACAGGATTTTGGTTGGCGCATTGCTTTGGCAATAAAGAACTTCTCAATAATGTAATCACTGAGCTGTTTTCATTAGTAATTGACGGAAAATTAAAGCCAGTAATCGGTGCAACATTTGGCTTGAGCCAGGCAACTGCTGCACACCAAGCGATGTTGGCCCGCGAAACAACTGGCAAAATCACGCTAAATCCAGCCCTATAAGTAGGTCATTTTTCCAAAGTAGTTAATTGCCTGTACGCTCAGCATTCGATCTGCCCCCCTAGCTCAGTTGGTAGAGCGTTTCCATGGTAAGGAAAAGGTCACCGGTCCGATTCCGGTGGGGGGCTCGAAAGAGTTCTTCACTAGGTGAAGATCTGTTTTAAACGCACAACCCTTGGCGGGGTAGCTCAGCTTGGTAGAGCAAGCGGCTCATAATCGCTGTGTCGTGGGTTCAAATCCCGCCTCCGCTACTAGTTCAACAAGCGTGAATTTCGCGCTACGTGGTGGCTCAGGTAACCTGAGCCCCTCGTAATCGATAGAAGGAGTAAGACCATGGCAAGTAAGAGCTCGGACGTTCGTCCAAAGATCACCATGGCATGCGTTGATTGCAAAGAACGTAATTACATCACAAAGAAGAATCGCCGCAACGATCCAGACCGCATGGAACTCAAGAAGTTCTGTCCACGTTGCAAGTCTTCAACTCTTCACCGCGAAACTCGCTAATGATCAATCCCGATTCGGTCGGGCGCACCTTCCCTGGTGCAGGGTCTGTAACTGTTTCTCAATCTGAAATTGATGCCTTTGCGGCCGTCATTGGTGAAACCAATACAAGCGTTGCCCCTCCAACTTTTTCTATTCGCATTTCTCTCTCCCAATATGAATCAATCCTGACTCAACCTGAAATCGGCGTTGACTGGACTCGTTTAGTTCATGGAGACCAAAAGTTTGAAATCTTTCGCCCCATAGTTGCTGGCGATGTCTTCACATGTTCAGCAACGATTGAAACATTGAGAGTTGCAGCTGGAAATGAAATTATCTCTGTGCGATCTGATCTACACAATGGCGCTGAATTAGTTGTCACATCATGGTCAACATTGGTGGTGCGCGGATGACTGAAGTAGGAATGGCTTTACCAGAAAAGGTTTTCTATATTGATCGCGCATTGCTAAAGGCATATGCCGGCGCAAGCGGGGATGAAAACCCTATTCATCAAAATGAAGAGTTTGCGCTCTCTGTTGGCCTTCCTAATGTTATTTCCCACGGCATGCTCACTATGGCCCTTGCCGGAAAATATGTAACGGAGTGGGCAGGCGGCAGCGCTAATGTGCGTGAGTTCTCAGCCCGCTTTATTAAGCCTGTGATAGTTCCAGCCGGTGAAAAGGTTGATTTAACTGTGGTGGCAACTGTTACTGAAGTTGATGGAAACACGGTCAAACTAGATATCACTGCAACTTCTGCCGGGGTTAAGGTCCTAGGAATGGCAAAGGCAGTCGTAGTTAAATGAGCATTCCAGATTCAGTGACAGAGTTAGCACAAGCACGTATGGATGCACGAGCTGCTAAAGATTTTAAGTTAGCTGATAAATATCGTGAAGACTTATTACTTGCCGGCTATGAAGTTGTCGATGTTGCAGGTGGCTATGAATTAAAGCCAAAGAAGCCCTATATAACCCTGGCTTATCCACGCGATATTCGCCCTATTGATCTTGAAAATGATGTCACAGTGGGAATAATTGTCGATGGTTTTACTGATGACGCTCTTGAAACAGTGAGAACTGTAAAGGCTCATAGCGATTGCGCAGTTGCAATTATCGCCATTGGTGATGCTGGGGCTCTATTTGAAGAGATGGATAAGCGCACATATTTGATTTCAGTTGCACCGGGTGTCAGTTGGGCAGATTGCGCAAATGTCTTTCTAGAAAAAGTAGCAAGCAAATATGTTGTTGTTATGGATCCCTCAACTCAATTTATCGGTGATGCGATTACGCCAGTAGTTGCCGAGTTAGCAAAAGGGCAATACGTTGCCGTGGGTTGGCATGGGGGATTAGTTAACTTAGAAGACCAATGGCGAAGTGTTGACGATAAAGGTGTTGGAGAAGTTGATGTTCTATTTTCTTACTTCATGGCATTTAATCGTGAAGCAATGACTCAAGTGGGTGGCTTTAATCCACGTGCGGTGTATTACAGAAATGCCGATATGGAGTTTTCGCTAAAAATCAGACAGGCCGGCGGCAAACTCTTACAGATGGATCTACCCCTTAATCAAGGTCGTCATCATGGTTATCACGATGCAGATCCTGATTATCGTGATGTGCAATCAAAAAAGACCTATGACCGTATTCTGGAGAAGTACAGAGGCAAAGAAGCGATTTTGTCTCCACGTCGGTAGCCTTAACCCATGACCGATCTATCCAAATACACCAGCTTTCACGTGGGTGGCCCGGCAGGAAAAATCCTCCAAGTATCAACCCAGGAAGAAATCATCGCTGCAATTGAAGAAGCAGGGGATTCACCTATTTTGATTTTAGGTGGGGGAACAAATGTTTTAGTTTCAGACTCAGGCTTTGAAGGCACGGTGATAAGAATTTCAAATAACTCTGTGCAAGCAGAAGTTGATGCATGTAGCGGAGCAACGTTAACCATTGGTGCTGGTGAGGACTGGGATGAGTTAGTTGCAACCTCAATTGATAGAGGTTTTGCCGGGTTAGAGACTTTAAGTGGAATTCCAGGAACTGTCGGAGCAACACCTATCCAAAACATTGGCGCTTACGGTCATGAAGTCAGTGAGTTCATTACTCGGGTGCGCACCTATGATCGTGAGAAGAAAGAGATTCGCACCTTTACTAATAGTGAGTGTGAATTTTCCTATCGCAGCTCTCACTTTAAATCCCATCCTGGTCGTTATGTTGTTTTGGAAGTTCAATTCCAAATTCGTCGTGGTGAGATGAGTGATCCCATTACATACGCCGAGCTTTCAAAAAAACTTGGTGTTGATATGGGGGATAAGGCATCAGTCACTGATGTGAGAAAAGCTGTCTTGGAACTTCGCGGGGCAAAAGGGATGTTGATTAATTCACAAGATAAAGACTCTTGGTCAGCAGGCTCTTTCTTTACTAACCCAATTATTTCTCAGCAAGCAGCCGATGGACTTCCAAACGCTGCACCTAAGTGGCCACTTACTGATGGTCGTGTGAAGATTTCAGCTGCATGGTTAATTGAAAACTCTGGAATACATAAAGGTGATGAAGTGGGCGGTGCAAGGATTTCAACTAAGCACGTACTCGCTCTAACTAATGCAGGAACTGCTACGGCGCTAGATATTGCAATGCTTGCGCGCAAAGCACGTGATCAAGTACAAAATACTTTTGGAATTACATTAGAAGCTGAAGTAAATCTGATTGGTATTGAGATTTAACCTTCAGTTATTAGCTTCTTGATACGCCCGATACCTTCAACAATGTCAGCATCACTTGTTGCATAAGAAAAACGTAGGTATCCAGAAGGGCCAAAAGCCTCACCAGGCACTGCTGCAACTTCGACTTCTTCCAAAATCAATGTGGCCAATTCAGCTGAAGTCGTAGGAGTTTTCCCACGAATAGTTTTTCCAAGCACACCTTTGACCGATGGATATACATAGAAAGCACCTTGTGGTGTTGGGCAGACAAAGCCAGGGATTTCATTGATTAAATCAACGATTAATTTGCGGCGGCGATTAAATGCCACACCCATTTCATGAACAGCATCAAGGTTTCCAGTCAATGCTGCAATTGCTGCGCGCTGTGAAACGTTAGAAACATTTGACGTCATGTGTGATTGAAGGTTTGTAGCAGCCTTGATGACATCTTTTGGACCAATCATCCAGCCTACGCGCCAACCAGTCATGGCATACGTCTTTGCAACTCCGTTAATAATGATGCAGGTATCAGCAAGACCTGGAACTAAAACTGGAAGAGATGGCGCAGTAGCACCGTCATAGAGCAAGTGCTCATAGATTTCATCGCTGATGATCCAGATGTTGTTCGCAAGAGCCCATTCGCCAATTGCCTTAACTTGCTCAACTGAATACACAGAACCAGTTGGGTTAGAGGGGGAACAGAAAAGTAATGCTTTTGTCTTTGGTGTGCGAGCAGCTTCAAGTTGTTCAACTGTTACTAAGTAGTTTTGGGTTTCATCAGCAAAGATTTCAACAGATTTTCCGCCAGCTAATTTGATGCACTCTGGATATGTTGTCCAGAACGGAGATGGAAGTAGTACTTCATCACCTGGATCAATAATTGATGCAAAGGCTTGATACACCGCTTGTTTGCCACCGTTAGTTACGAGTACTTGATCAGAGGTAATCTCATAGTTGGAATCACGCTTTGTCTTTGCAACGATTGCATCGCGTAGTTCTGGAAGTCCTGGTGTTGGTGTGTATCGATGGTTAGCAACAACTTGTGTTGCAGCAGCAGCTGCTTCAACAACGTAGGAAGGTGTTGGAAAATCTGGTTCACCTGCACCAAAACCAATTACTGGTCGCCCGGCAGCTTTGAGCGCTTTAGCCTTGGCATCTACGGCCAAAGTGGCAGATTCAGCGATGGCAGCGATTCGCGATGAGATACGTGGTGTCATGGCCCTAAGTCTGCCGTATCTTCCGGCGTGAGTTAGACCTGGAAGGCCTCTTGCCCCTACACTTCGACGCTCACGAGGGTTTGCTTTTCCCTATGGTTTTGCCATGCTCTCGCGAAGGGCAGTAGCTCAATTGGCTAGAGTTGCCGTCTCCAAAGCGGCCGGTTGGGGGTTCGAGTCCCTCCTGCCCTGCACAGTGTTTGTTTTAGGTTGTAAAAGTAGTACTAAACGAAAGGAACGACGATGACAGAGTCACACGATCAAGTAGCCGAGAAACTCGGTCTATTTGCGCGCGTCGGTCTTTTCTACCGCCAAGTAGTTAGTGAACTCACCAAAGTTGTTTGGCCAACACGTAATCAGTTAACCACCTACACAGCCGTGGTTATGGTTTTCGTAACTTTCGTGATTGCAGTTGTTTCATTGCTCGATCTTGTTCTCACAAAGATCGTCTTCTGGGTATTTGGATAAAGGAAGAACATGAGCGAAGAGATCAAAGCAGACGCCTTCGAGGCAGCGCTGGCAGCATCAGCTAGCGAGATTGCAACGCCTGTCGTTGAGGTAGTTGAAGAAATCGTTGCTGAAGTAGTTTCATCAACTGAGCCTGAATTGGCATTGGCATCTGATGAAGATGGCGATATCGAGTCAGATGAGAATGACCCAAATGCAGAATTCCGTCGCACACTTCGCACAGCGTTGGGCGATTGGTATGTAGTCCACTCTTATGCGGGCTATGAGAAGAAAGTGAAGGGCAACCTTCAAACCCGTATTCAGTCACTGAACATGGAAGATTATATTTTCCAGATTGAAGTTCCTGAAGAAGAAGTGAAGGAGTTAAAGAACGGTCAGTTCAAGATGGTTAAGCGCAACATCTACCCTGGCTATGTTTTAGTTCGCATGGATCTAACTGACGAGTCATGGTCAGCAGTTCGTAACACTCCTGGTGTTACAGGCTTTGTTGGCAATGCACATCACCCAAGCCCACTGAGTATGGATGATGTTGAGAAGATTCTGGCACCACGTCCAGTTAAGAAGTCAGACAAGGTAGATATTCGCCTTATCGACTTTGAAGTTGGCGAATCAGTCACAGTTATGGATGGTCCTTTTGCAACCCTTCCAGCATCGATTTCAGAGATCATGCCAGAACAGGCAAAACTCAAGGTTCTTGTCTCTATCTTCGGACGTGAAACCCCAGTTGAGCTTTCATTTGCGCAAGTACAAAAGATTTAATTGAAGAACTACTAGAAGACAAAAAGAGGAAAAGAAATGGCACCAAAGAAGAAGGTAACCGGATTCATTAAGTTGCAGATCCAGGCTGGCGCAGCAACACCTGCTCCACCAGTAGGTCCTGCACTCGGTCAGCATGGTGTCAACATCATGGAGTTCGTCAAGGCATACAACGCTGCGACTGAAGCTCAAAAGGGCCAGATCATTCCTGTAGAGATCACTGTCTACGAGGATCGCTCATTCACTTTCATCACCAAGACACCTCCAGCATCACGTTTGATCTTGAAGGCTGCTGGCGTTGAAAAGGGATCTGCAGTTCCACACAAGACCAAGGTTGCAAACATCACCATGGCTCAAGTTGCTGAAATTGCAAAGCTTAAGATGTCAGATCTAAACGCAAACGACATCGATGCAGCTTCAAAGATCATTGCTGGAACAGCACGATCAATGGGAATCACAACTAACGGATAAATAAAGAATTCTTCTTCTCAGAGTGAGAAGAAGATGTGGGAGAACCGCGCTGGTTCGCTAACCACAACCTAAGAAAGAATGAGGAAGAAATGAAGCGCTCAAAGAAATATAACGAGGCTGCAGCAAAGGTAATCAAGGATCACCTTTACACACCACTCGAGGCAGTAACACTTGCCAAAGAAACATCAACAGTTAAGTACAACGCATCTGTAGAAGTTGCCTTGGTACTTGGCGTTGACCCAAAGAAGGCCGATCAAGCGATCCGCTCAACTGTTAACTTGCCACACGGAACAGGTAAGACTG
>FLOH01001020.1_pt1 | contig 47230 bp, 40 predicted proteins | sample 756751 | NCBI WGS metagenome assembly FLOH01 (sample SAMEA4026879, study PRJEB14308) | marine metagenome | biome: coastal water; material: water | depth 74 m | reverse complement strand
GTTGAAGCGACAACGGCGGCCCCCTCCGAAGAGAGAGCCGCCGCTGTTCAGTCGGTCACGTCAGCGGCGGGGGCTGGACTACTCCAGCATCCCGATGACCGCGTCCATCGAGCCCGAGGGGCCACCGAACACGTCGTCCGCGAGGCGGTTCACCAGCGCCCACGCCTGCACGAAGGAGACGTTGTCGCCCCCGGCGCCCACGCCCCAGACCGCGTCGTCGTCGTCGATCTTGTTCTTGATCGACACCGTCAGTTCGATGCGGTTGGTCGGGTCGAGCGTCGGGTAGTTCCGCAGCGCCGGGCGCTTGTGGATGCCCCAGCCGCCCGAGGAGCGCCAGATGTCGCTCGCCGCGATGTACTGGCTGTGGTACTCGCTCGCGTCACCCAGGAAGTTCCACGCCGGGATGGCGCCTTCCTGCATGAACAGCGACGCGCCACCCTTGACCTTGAAGTCCTCCAGCAGGACGATGTGCGGGTGGCTGGCGTGGTCACCCTCCTCGTACACCACCTCCAGGCCCACGACCTGCGCGTCCTGGTAGGGGATCTCCTCGGACTGCAGGGTCAGCGAACCGACCGAGACGTCCGCGGCATCGGTGAACCCGAGGGCCGCCTGGGGGGCGTTCGCCGCGTTCAGGCCGTCCGCCGTCTTGACGAGCAGCGGGACCTTCTCGACCCAGCCCGCGCCGGGAGCCGCGAGGCTGGACAGCAGGCCACTGCCCGCGCCGAGGCGGTTGCTCAGAGCGTTGATGTTCCCGTAGACCGCGTCCTCCAGCACCTCGACGATGAGGGAGGCCTCCAGGTTGATGATGCCCGTGGCGACATCCTCGGCCGGAGTAGCGCTCATCGTGTACGAGCGGAACTTGCACTCGACGCGGTTGGGGGAATCGACGTCGGCGCGAGCGCGCAGACCACCCATGAGCGCGGACATGCCGTCGTAGCTCTGAATGCCGATCTCGCCCTCACCGAGGAAGAGGTTCGGGTGGCCCTTGGCCTTGAGATCCTCGACCACCACGATGTCGTCGCTGACGCGCGGGGCGTTGGCCACGAAGCCGTGCACACGGTACTTCATGTACGGCATGTCCGGGCTCTGTCCCGTCTCCTGGTCCGCGGCAGCGACGGCGAGCGAGATCCACTCGGAGTCAGCGGCGACGGCGCCGGAAGCGGCCTTCTGGTACAGCGGGACGCGGCCGAAGAGGCCGGCACCGTTGGGGGCACCGCCCGTGCCGAACCGAGCCTCGACCTTCTCGATCTTGTTCTTGAGGTCGATCAGGCCGTTGGCCTGCGCCACCTTGCCGTTGATGACCTCCGCGTGGGCGCGCTTCTGGCCCTTGGGAGCCACCGACATCGCCGCCTGGTCGCGCTCGACCTCGCTGCGAAGGCTGGCGATTCCGCGCTTGGCACCGGACTTGGCGCCAGCGAGTTCCGCGAGGGCCTCACGGCGCTTGCCGCGAGAGAGGTGGGCCTTGGCTCGCGCCACCGCACCGTAAACTGCTCCGTACTCCATCTTGAACTCCTGTTTTCTGCCCCGCAGGGCTGTCACGTGGTGCGAGGCCTTCGCCTACGCGGGGGTGTTTGGTGCCGGACTAGCCGGCGGCGATCATGCTCACGACGTTGTCGGCCTCAGCCGCGACAGCCGCGATGGCCGGGGCGACCTCGTCGGTCTCCGCGTCATCCGAGTCGTCGAAGAGGAGGAAGCTGGGGAGGTCGATCCCGGCGAACTGACCGGTCTCCTGCGCCGCCAGGGCCTCGGTACCCACGAACGAGAGGCCGGCGACAAGGCCGAGCAACTGCGCGTAGTCCAGGACCACGTCGGGGATCCGGTAGGCCACGGTGCCCAGGATGTCGCCCAGGACGGGGACGCCCTGGAGCTTCTCAGCCAGGAAGGGCAGGGCGTTGAGACCCAGGGACCCCAGGACCGAAAGGGGGCGGAAGCCGCCCAGAAGCGGACCCTCACCCGCCTCGTTCTGGATTCCGTAGCGGTAGTTGTCGCCGCGGGACATGAAGGTCGAAGCAGCGACGCCAGCCACGACGATGGCCCCACCAGCGGGGGAAATGACAGAGGCGCGAACGAGCATTGAAGAACTCCCAGGGTTTGATGCTTGGCCCTCAGTGGGGGCCGACGACTGGAAGGCTACAGCGGCTGTTTCTGGGGGGGAAGCAGGCTTTTCGCGGAAACCCGCGTGATTTCAATACTTTGCTGCTTATATGCGTTGTGCAAGTACCAATAAATGCTTGGCTAGTCTGTTGCGGTCAACCAAAGCGAGTTGCACAAGGACAGAAACACCTTTTTTGGCGGTTGCGTCGAGCCTCCGGTCACCTGTACGGTCCTTTCCATGTCACAGACAAGACGCCGGTTCTGCCCCGACTGCGGTTTCGTGCGCCGCACGGGAAAAACCAACTGCCCCGGTTGCGGCTCTCTTCGACTCCCCATCGTGGGCGACTGGGTCACGCCGTCAGTCAACGCCAACGTCCCGTCCATCTCCCCCCCGCACCCTTGGGACAACCTCATCTGGCCCGAAGGTGCGACGCTGTCGCTGGCTGCTGGTCAGGGCTTGGGCAAGTCCACCATCTCGATGATGCTCAACGCGCCCGGGTCTGGCTTCCACATCGGGGCCTGGTTCAGCACGGAGCAGGACCCCTACCAGGTCGCTGCACTGGCCGAACGCCTCAAGGTGCCTGCGCCGCCCATCTGGACGGTGGAGATGACGGGTGAGCAAGGGGCTGGCTTCGAAAACGCTCGACGCGGGCTCAAGAAGCTGGTGACGGCGCCCGGTAGCGTCACTGTGTTCGACTCACTGACGCCTCTGGGAGTCATCGACGGCGCCAAGATGATGAACCTGCTCATCGCAGACGCTCGCACCAACGGTCGTCGCGTCTTGATGATCAACCAGACCAACAAGGCCGAGCAGGTTGCAGGCTCAGCCGCGCTGATGTTCATGCCCGACATCGACGCTCGTGTGCGTGGAGGTGACTTCGGTCGGCGCAAGCTGGTCGTGGGCAAGAACCGCTACGGACCTGAGTTCACGCGGTACTTCGACATCAAGCGTAACGGTGACGTGGTCCTGCCCGACTTCAGCACGGTGGTGCACTCCGTTGAGGGCAAGATGCCGGCTCTCTCCTTGGTGCCCTACGGCTTGGCGAACGGTTCCATCCCAGGCAAGCCCGGGCAGGCTCGTGGCAAGACGGTGCAGTGGGCGGGGATCTTGGACGTCCTCGCGGACTTCGGGCTGCTGACCCAGTTCGCGGGTTACGCCTGTGCCGGCTTCGAATCCCTGGCGACTCCCTCGGGCCTGCAGTACCCCGAGAACTGGGAGGACCGCAAGGCCTTCGCGGACGAGCACAAGCTCAAGTGGTTGGACGAAACCACCATCCTTGAAGCCCTGGTGCCTGCAGGCTGGAAGCACCCCGCTGTACGGGCCGCTGAAGCCAAGGAACGTAAGCGCGTCCAGGAGGATGGTGACGAGATCCCCGCGAAGAAGGACGGTGCGAATCCTGTCTCCGTGCTCGACATCACCACGATCCAGCCTCCGAAGAAGAAGCAGGGGTTGGACCGCTTCGAAGCTCACCGTGAGGACGAAGAAGGCTTGAACCTCACGGACAAGCAGAAGATCCCCAAGACCAAGCAGAACTCCCCAGACGCCTACGTCTACGTCGGTGACGACGAGGACGATGACGACGACGAAGAGAACGGATACTGAACACATGACCACCTACGTAGACCTGAAGACCCTCCAGCAGCCCGGCGAAGAGCGCTCTGCTCTGGTGGACATCATCGCGGAGTCCTTGAACGAGGCGACCGCACAGGACATCAGCACGGTGAAGATCGTGATGCTGTCCTTCCGTGTGTTCCCCGATGGCCGTGAGGATCACGGCAAGCAGGCAGCGCCTCTCAGCGGCATCAACGCCGACACGGCTGACGCAGAGCAGGTGGTCAACCAGTTGCTCTCCCGCTTCGAACGCGCTGTGGGGCAGGCGTTCAAGGGCCGCATGCTGGTGGCGGTGGAAGATCCTGCTGCGCGCGGGACTCCGCTCGCAGGCGTGTGGGAACGCTACGTGGCTGGAGAGGGCAACGCGAGCCCTGATGAGTACGGCTCCTACGGTGATGCCTACGGCTCTCGCCAGCCCGAAGCTGACCCCTACGGTGGTGGTCGTCCGCCCCCGCCCCGGTTGCCGCCGCCCCCAGCTTGGGACGTCCCTGAGCCCCCGGAGCCGCCGCGTCTCGGTGGTTCGATGCTGGGAGGCTCGATGATGGGTGGCATGGGAGGCGGCGGGGGGTACGAATCTCGGTACGACCCGGGGCCCATGCCCGAGAACAGCGACTCGGCCCAAAACGCGGACCTCTTCCGCAACATCTTGGGCTCTGCTGAGCGCCGCATCGACCAGGCTCATCAGGAGACGCGCTTCTTCCAGGGGCAGTCCAGCACGATGCTGGAGTACATGCTGCGCCAGAACGCACAGTTCATGGGCGTCATCAACGTCGTCCTTCAGACCGGACTGCAGCGCGGGAGCAGTGGCATGCCCGCTCCTGGACCTCGCTTCCACCCGCTGGGTGAACTCGCTGCGAACCTGCTCACGGCCTTCCTTGGTGCGCCCGCTCAGCCCGAGGTGGAGGATGGTGTCGCCCGGGCTCCGACACCCCCGCGCTTTCAGATGCTGCCTCCCGCAGAGCCGGCGTTCTTCCACCCGACGAGCAACTCGGCCGACATCGGCGGCGACAGCTTCTACGCCAACGGCTGGCAGCCGGAGCCCGAAGACAACTTCTCTGCCGGAGGTGGTGGGCCTTCGGGCTTCACGGGAGAGCGTCCGCCGACGGAGGATGAGTGGGACTCAGCCTTCACAGCCGACCCGAGCACTGCCATGAAGGTGGCCGCGAAGCACGTTCCCGCGCCATTTCGAGCGCTTTTGCAGAAGGGCTCAGGCAAGAACGAGTAGCTCCCCGAGACTTCGGACACCTGTCCAAGTACACTTCGACTCAGACCGCTTGGAGACATCGAGACATGGACGAGACGCGTCGCTACATCTGGCGGGGACCCCCGCTCAACCTCAAGGCCCCGACCATTCCGGAGGGGTCAGATCCCGTGACGCACGTCAAGGCTGGGGCCGAGGTCACCATCGTGAGTGCCACGGAGGAGAGCGCTCTCGTCGCATTCCCGCCGACGTGCCCTTTCCTCTTCGCCCTTCCTCGGGCGCTCTGGGAACACGTTCACGACGAGACTGAGCCCGGTGCTGCGGCGTCGGAGGGTCTCGGCGGCTGGGACGGGGAGACTCTGAGCCCAGAGCTTCTCCTGCAGATGCTCCAGCACCCGAATGCCGTGGCGGTGGTGACGGCTCTGGTCGAACAGCGGGGCCCAGAGGCAAAGGCGGCGGTCATGCCGCTGCTGAACCCGCTGATGGTCGCCTTGGTGCCCAAGGAGCACCTGGGCATGGCGCAGATGCTGATGAGTCAGTACGCCAAGTAGCCCAGACCGTTTTGACATTTGAATGTCAAAAAGCTCGTAGCAGCGCCTCCATCGTCCTGCGAAGGTCTAGGCGCTGTCGTTCGTCGGGAGTCAGTCCAGCCCGTCTTCCGCGACGAAGCAGCTTGCTCAGGGCATTCCGGCGAGTTTCTACTTGGGGCCGGACGTCCTCGATGGCAGCTTCGACCTGTTCGATGGCCTCTTGGATCTGGGGCGCTGCCTCCAGATGAGCAGCTAGCTCTCGGCCGATCTTCTTCTTGAGCGCCTCGATCTGCCGCTGAGCCGAAAGCACCTTGGCGGCTGTGACTCCACTCCGGGGTCCAAGGTCCCACGTGCCCTCGATCTTGACTGAGAAGCTGCCCTCGTCTCCGGAGATCTGCGTGAGCTTGAGGATGGATCCAGCCTTCGTGCGGACCGTCAAGGCTCGCACGGGAAAGGACAGCGTTCCTGCAGGTTCGCCCCGCTCCCAGAAGGACAGGACGTTGTACTGATTCAAGCTGATGGGCGACAGGGCAGTCCAGCGGAGGTTGGAGATCTTCCCCGACCATGTCAGCCCCGAGCGCGACGGCTGAAAGGCCATCTTGGGCCACGTTGATGTAGCTTCAGACAAGCTCACACCATGAGCCGCAAACAGAAGCTCCCCAAGGCGGTGCGTGCGCCGGGCCAGAGCGCGTAGACGCTTGGGCCACAACGTGAACACGCTGGCGTTGACAGCCATCAACGTCGGAGATGAAGCCTCAGAGGGACTGTAGTCCTTCCGCCAGGAGCTTTTGAGGTGCTCACTGCTTCCAATGATCCAGCCTTCATGGTTGAAGTTCTTGAAGCTCTTGAGATTCTCCTCCAAGGAGAAGGCGCCCACGAACAACCAATAGCTGTCCGTGGCCCTCAGCATAGCGATGCGAAGGTCGTAGGGCATGTTGCGAGGCAAGACGTTCTTGGCTTGAACTGCCTGGGCGCCCTGACGAGCCAAGTTCGGATCTGCGGCTACTACCGTCCAGGTGTTCTTGGGCGCCCCCAAGGCCGCATTGTGCCGATCTGCGACCGCTTGTAGCTCCACCCGAAGCTCCAGCGGGAGGTCTGCCCTGTTCCAGGTGACGGCCTCACCGCGCAGGTTGAACTCGTCCAGGAAGCTCTCCAGCAGCTTGTGCTCACGTGTCCCTGGGGCCGGCTCATTGTTGCCGAAGACCTTGGACTCTCGATGGTGGAAGTCTTCGCCCTCTAGCCAAAGTGCGATGGTCAGAAGGATGCGTCCGCTGGGCTCGCGGAGGCTCAAGATACTCCCAGTGCGCAGGTAGAGAGTCGCCGTCTTCTGCCAGCGCAGGCAGAGCCCCATGAGTGCCCCCTCAACCATGACCGCCTTAGGGTCAGTCAGGCGCACCAGGTGCTCTCCTGTCGGTGCCGTAGCCACCAGGCGTCCCGGGGCACCGATGCGCCCAGCCTTCTGGCCGTGCTTGACCCAAGGAGCCGCAGCTTCGATCGTGTGCCATGCGACTCCTGCGGCGAATAGCCCGAGGAGGTTGTAGTGCTGAAGCTCTGGAACCTTGCGGCGCTCACGCAAAGGCACCTTCACCTTCGACGTGAGCACCAGGCCCCGAGTGTCCTCTCCTGCGGGATCCCACGGCTCCTCACCTTCAATCGTGAAAACGCTCGCGTCATCGGCGTTCAAGCCCATGCTGCCCATGCCCAGTTTGCGGCCCAAAGCGTTGAATCCGCCAGCTTCCGCGAACGTGTCGAACGTGACCGGCACGTTCTCCGCAGCCAGCCAGTCCAAGATGAGTTCAGCCCGTGAAGTGACGCGCTCAAAGGCCCGCTGCACCTGGTAGGCCTCAGCCGCGTTGAAGAAGTCGATCGGCTGAATACGCGCCAAGGTCTGCCGGGCCTTCTCTTCCCCCTCGTCCACGCACAGACCCTTGAACAGCTTGTCACTCCAAACGCGGTAGGCTTCACGGAAGAAGTCGTAGAAGGCCCTGTAGAGCACCTTCAGCGTGTCCTTGGGCAACGTGCGCTCAGAAGGCAGCGTGTAGCGGACTGAGCCGTGCAGAACGGCGTGCAGGTACTCCCACGACGCACGGTCGCTTGTGCCCAGCTTCTCCGCCGAAATGCGAGCGAGAAGCCGCAGGGTGTCCTTCTCCTTGGCGGCCCGTCCTCGTCTGTTCATGTACGTCATGGCGTCGAAGTCTACCACCAAGCGCGGCTGTAGTAGACTCCTGCGCATGGTTCTCATTCGTCGCATCTCAGGCCACCGCGCTGCGCGCAAGTACGACTGGGACCGCCTAGATCCCATCGTCTTGGCCCTCAAGGCTGAAGGGATGCGCCCTGGGGCCATCGCACGGGTCATCGCGCAGCTTCCATCAGGCCTGTTCGATCCACCCCAGCCCCCAAGCTCAAGCATCTACAACCGCTTCTTCCTGGAGGATGGTGAGTCTCCGGAGGAGCGTAGTGCTCGCTTGGCGGAGGAGCGCGCCGAAGCTGAAGCTGTTGCTGAAGCCCGGATGGACACGCCATCCGGCAAGAAGAAGGTGCCAAGGACCAAGACCGTCAGTCGAGACCTCGACTGGGATGTCCTGGACCCAAGCCTCTGGCAGATGTACAAGGGGCGAGACTCTGTCGATGTGATTGCCCAGAAGCTGGGGTTGAAGCCAGCTACTGTGTCCTGGCGACTGCAACTGCTGCAGACGCATCGAACCAAGCTGTCGAAGGCTCGGGCTCGGATCGCAGCAGAGCACTCTGCTCAGCAGCCTGTAGGCCCCGGCCACTTGCCTGATACGTCGTTCGGACGTGAGATGGCCGACGAACTGGAGGCTGTCGAACGCCAGGAGTACCTGCAGGAGCGTCGAGCACGCCGTCAGGCTGAGTACGAGGCCTTCTTCGCGAAGGCCCATGACGCCGCAGAGGCCTACCAGCCGCAGCACACCTCTACAAGCATGAAGCCTCAGCCCCGACCTGTTCGCACGCGTCTGGACGCTACGGACTACGAGCTTCGTCCAGCCGCCATGACGAAGTATCGACGGCAACAGGAGACCGTCGCGGCTTTGAAGGCTGCCGATGTGCCTGTGATCTCCCGGAGCAAGCAGCGCCGCGACTTGAAGGTCCTATCTCGGGGAATGAACTACCCACATCGGCCGAAGGAGACGGAGATCGCAGATCTGTACGAGATCCCAGGTCTGGGTGACGCTCTCTTTGAAGCTCAGCATCCTCTCGACGATCGCCGGAGGCCTCTGCCCGAGTTCCTCAAGTACTGGAACATGGCGTATCGAACGCCCAAAGGGCGCAAGGACCTAGTCTCTGAGGCCATCAAGGAGTTCGGGACTACGACTGATCCTGCCGTAGCGGGCTTCATCCTTCCTGATGGCAGGATGCTTGACCTCAGCCAAGGACAGCCGCATCGCGTCATGGACCACCGCACGGTCTCTCGCTGGATCTCCCACGACACCAGCCGTTACGGCAGCCAGACTGAGGCCATGCTCGCCTGGATGCGCCAGACGGGCGCCCTGCGGATCAGCGTGCACAAGGACGGCTTCGTCGTGGACGCTGAGACCGTCCCCACGCAGGCCCAGCTTCGCGTCGTCGGCAGCATGCTGCGCAGTCGCCCCGAATGGGTCGCCGTGTCCCCGCCAGGCAAGCACGCCAAGGCTCTCCTCAACGGCTATCCCCTCGCATCGCAGGTGTTCACTGCGCTCAAGGCAAGCTGATGCCGTTGATCTACCGCTGGAACCCCTTCGGCTACCGTGCCAAGAAGAAGCGCGCCATCGTCTTCGGCGGTGACCGTCCGAACCCGAAGCTGCCGCCGGAGATCGACAACGACGACTGGGACGTGACCGTCATCACCTCTCCCGCGAAGGCTGGTGCTGCTCGGGCGAAGCGTGTCGCTACGGCCATCAAGAAGGGCAAGGTGGACCGCGTCTATCTGCTGACGCGCTGGTTGGGGCACAGCAGCGAAAACCTCATCCAGAACGCCGCCAAGGCCGCAGGCTTCACTGAGCTTCATCGCTACGGCGCCCGTCGCGGCTTTGAGGAGGGCGAAGTTGAGCCTGAGCCAGAATCCGAGCCCCCCGGCTTTCCCGAAGCAGGGAAGATGTTCGACAAGGACGTCGCAAAGAGGCACGACGCCACCCTGTACCAGGTCTGGCTCTGGCGGCAGAAGCACGGCATCCCGACGTACCGCCCGCCGCTGCCGACGCACTATCCCAAGGCAGGAACTATGCCTGACGGTGAGGTCGGAGCGTACTACAAGGTCGCAGCACACGTCATCCGGTCCTACCGGAGGTCACGGAAGATTCCAGCGTTCGTGCCTCCTCCGCTACCCAGGGCGATACCTCAAGTCGAACTGGCACCCAGCGCAGACCTGGGACGGACACGGTTTCCCTCTGCGGGGAAGATGTCTGACGCTGCTGCAGCAGCCAAGTATCGCGTGACACCGAGGACCATTCGCACGTTCCGTGAGACCTACAGCATCCCCGCATGGAGGACCGTCACGCCCATGCCCGCGGGGAAGTACCCGCTGGCTGGGGCTGGGGCCGACCGTGAGGTAGCAGCCATCTACGGAGTCTCCCGCGATCAGATCCGGAACTATCGAAGGGCGCACGGCATCCCCGCGTACGCGCAGCAGAAGCCTCCTCGGTATCCGGAGGCGGGAACGCTGCCAGACATTCTCGTGGCGAAGATTCACGGGGTCACACCCGCCGCCGTGAAGTCCTACCGGCGCATTCGTGGCATCCCCGAGTACCAGGAGACGCGTTTCCCTGAGGCAGGAACCATGCTCGACAAGGACGTTGCACGTATCTACGGCGTAAATACGCGTGACGTTTCGAACTGGCGCTACAACCGCGGCATTCCAGCCTTCAAGAAGCCCCTCGTAGTGACGTACCCCGAAGCGGGCAAAATGCCAGATGGGGACGTGGCTGCCCGGTACGGAGTGACCTCTTCGACCGTTTGTGAGTACCGACGCAAGCGGGGCATCCCAGTATTCGAAGCCGAGATCAACTTGCCGGAAGCGGGCAACATGCTGGACAAGGACGTGGCGGCACTGCATGACGTTTCCGTCGCCATTGTGCAGAGCTACCGAAAAAAGCACGGCATTCCCGCCTACAGGTGGACGCGGAGCTTCCCACGAGCGGGAACAGCAACGGACAAGGTCATTGGCGCGTTGTACGGAGTCCCCCCGGCAGCCATCCGCAGCTACCGAAAGCGCAAGGGAATCCCTACGTTCTACAATCCCAAGGATCGGTACAGCAAGAACCGGAAGGAGAAGGACTGATGCCTCTGATCTGCCGAGTCGAAGGCTCAAACCTGCGCCACGTACTGCGCGAAGCCTTCTGGGCGCATTCGCCACGGGGTCGTCGCGAGAAGTACCCTGAGTGGTCCACATGGGGGCATGAGTGGGGCGGTGAGGAAGCCTGGGTCTTCGGGAAAGACCTTCTGGTCGGACTGTCGTACCAAGGAGATGACACCGTTGCCTGGGACATCCGACGTGTCACGCCGATCGAATGCCAGTCCCCTTGGATAGACCAAGCCCACTGCAAATGTGACACCTGTCGAGGCGACTTTCGGAGTGTGCCTCAAGGCCCCGTCCTGATCGAAGGCGAGGCCTCAGACTTTCCCACAGCACGCATCGACGTGCTCCGTGTGTTGAACAGCGGTGAGGTAGAGGCCATCGAAGCCCGGGCTGTGATTGAAGGCTGGGTCTGGTAGAGGACACCTGACCGCTTCTCTGATAGCATCACGCGATGAGCATCGAACTCGTCGAGCAGGAACTCGCGGAACGCCTCAAGGGCACCCTTTGGGGCAGTCCGGAGATGGCCGGAGTGATCAACATCTACCTGGGCAGCTTGCTCCGAAAGGCGGGCGTCGGTATGGCTCTGGCACTCACACCCCTGAGTGTGGACATCGAAGGCGTGGACTTCCCTGGAGCCGTTCTGCGGCTCGGGTTGATCCAGGGCTTGAGCCAGAGTGAGCGGCAGGGCCTCTTTCGCCGCGCGTGGGTCGCTGGGAATGGCGCAGAGCCTACAGGTGGTGAGCACGGCTACAAGAACTGGCTCACGGAAGTTCTCCTAGAGGGCGCGCATCGGCTCAGACGACCCCTGACGTAGTAGACTTCGCGGGATGGCACTCATCCAGCGACTTCACGGCAGGCGCAACGAAGCTCGGTACGGGAACCCTGGGTCAGACCAGCGCGCGTTCCTGGTCGATGCGCTCCTGACGGAGTTGTACCGTCGTGGTCTGAAGGCTCCAGACGAAGACCTCATGCAAGCTCCCGCAGAGCATCTGGTCAGCGTCGAGTACTTGATCAAGACCACTCTTAGGCCCGAGGCAGACTGATGACTACGAAGTACTGGGTCTTGCGGCCGGGCGCAGGAATGAAGCTGGAAGACTCGGAGCCCATCTCCGATGATTCGCGCGTCGTCTCCATCGAGCAGACTGAACAGAAGGACACCAGAGGCATCCAAGTAGTCCTACGGCCCACGTGGAAGCTCTCCTCTCAGGTGACCAAGCACCGAGGAAACCACCGAGCAGAGGCCCGACGGCTGTTCGAAGAGTTCATGGACGGCAAGGGTGGCGTCATTCCGCCCATCGACCTCGCGTTGCTCGTGAAGGGCCTTGCAGAGGGCTACCACGCTGACCCGGATCTCTTCACTGAAGACCTCCAGATGTACTGCGTTCAGGCCGCACCACCGGACTACAAGAAGTTCGGAGGACGTTGGCATCAGCAGGAAGATCGAGGGACGCACGGAAGCCACTATGTCCCCGTCAGCCTGCCTGGACTGTGGGTCGTGCCTTTTCCGGGCAAGGGCTTGGTCGTCTACGACGAGACCACAGCGCCCAAGGAGCTTTCTTGGGCGAAGAGGCGCCAGCCGGAGCCCTGGAAGAGTGCGATCTTCTGTGAGACCTGCGACGAGGTGGACAAGGCTGTCAAGAAGCTGGCAGGCCCGTTCGCGCGGAAGATGTACGGGAACCTCGCCCCAGTGCGGACTTCTGCTCCTGCTGGAAGTCCCAACCAGCGCCGTCGAGCCTGGTGGCGAGGCTTGATCCGACGGATCTGACTGCCGAGGCCAAAAAAGAGGCACTCCATACGGACTTACGAGAACTCGCGTTTAAAAAGCGCCTGTTCGCGAGCACCGCTACGTCAGCCCAGAATGAATGGCATTCATTCTGGCTCTGCACATTCAGCCCCAGAATGAATGCCATTCATTCTGGCGAGCTTCGCCGGGTGTAACTGACCCGCGTTCATTAAGCCCTCAAACCGTAACTGACCGGCGTTCATTACGCACTTCATCTTTTTCTAGTGAAATCTAGTGCCGTGCTCGCGCACAACGGGTCTTTCTAGTTAGTTTGTTTGGGCCCGAAGTGGCGTACACGCACAAAGATATGTTTAATGGTTTGTCTAGCGCAGAAACAAAACACACTATTCATTCCCGTTGTGCGTGAGTAAGTACTAGTCATATTTGGGCCTATAAACAAAACATACTATTCATCTCCGTTGTGCGTGAGGGAGGAGAAAGAAATAATAGTAGTGAGGGGGGTCGTACGCAGGGACTACAAAGTTTTTTTTATTTGTCCAGTAGAGCTATTCTCTATACAAACCATTAAACATATCTTTGTGTGTGTACGGCACTTCCGGCCCAAACAAACATTTCCATTACTATGCTAGTCCTTAAAACTGGACTGCTAATCTTGACATCTCCTCTCGGCCCTGAGTACTCTCTGCGCATGAGCATGAACTTCACCGACTACCTCGTTCGCTGCGTCGGTCTCTGCGATGGGACCTCCGCCAACTACTCCAGCGCTGCTCAGTGCATCACTGACATCGTGGCCCCAAACGGGGCTGCTTGGCCTGAGGAGCCTTCATCGGCTGTGGCTGAGTACATGCGCTCGCGTGGGAGGTCCTGGCGGCGCACCATCGAGTCTTCGTGGAAGCACTACCGGGACTACTGCGGCGTCGAGAAGTTGCCCATGCCGCCCACCCTGGAATCTCTGCTTGCCACCGAAATGCCTCCGGAGGTAAGGGACGACATTCGGCGTCTGGTGCATGGCCTCGGCGTACAGACGGTCCAGCGTTTGCGGTGGGCTCACGTGGACTCCGAGAATGGCCGCTTGCTCGACTATCAGGGCAGCATCCTTCCCCGCTCCGTGAAGTTCCCCCGGCACCAGTTGCTGCAGATCCTCCACCGGCTGCACACCTGGGGAACTCCGCAGGAGATGGACTCACCTCTCGTGCCTGACGCTCCAGGCAGCATGCTGGGAGCCTCACGCAAGCGCTTGCGGGACATCGAGCGTCAGTCTCTCGCCAATCGGAATCCCGCGCCGCCTCCCATCCCGAAGATCGACGGGATCAACGCACAGATCTTGCCGGGAGGCTTCGCTGCTCCTCCGCCGGAAGCTCTGGTGAACCTCCCTCCGTCTCTGCTGACTCCCGCAGAACGTCAGGCGGGAGCAGCTACAGGTCGGCCTGTTCGGTCTCTGGAGGAGATCGCGGCGAAGCTCAACACGACGGAGATTCCGGCCTGGATGGCTTCAGGCCTGCAGGCTGAAATCACTGGGAGCTACCCGGAGACCAACGACGAGGACGACGATTGAGGTAGACTGCGGCGCGCATGTCGAACGCCTCTCACGCACGTCTGGATGTCCTTGGCCGTGGCAACAACGGAGCCGTACTCCAGAGCAGCCCCGGCACCGTCTACAAGTGGACCGTTGATCCGCACGAAGTTGCCGTCTGGCTCAGCGTGCAGAGCCTGCGAAACTCCGGACGGCCCGTCATGGGATTCCCGGAGATCTTGGACATTCGGCTGGGAGAGCGTGAAGCCCTGATCCACAGGGAGGACGTCACGCCCCTTGGAGGGCGTGAGAAGTACTCGCTGGACCCCTGGGCTGCCGATGCCCTCAAAAAGGCCTCTCGCTTGACCACAGCGGGCCGCCTGGAGGGAAACCGTCGGTTGATCGTCCGCGGACGGAAGGCCTTGGACACCGCACTGGCGGCACCGATGCTGAGGTCCTTGCGCACCAGCATCTACGACATGCGGCGGATGTACGGCCTAGAGCCCACCGATCTGCGCCCCGACAACCTTGGCCATGGTGCAGGCCGCCGCGACTCGATCCTCACCACAGACCCCGGGCGCACGCCGCTGGAAACAGCACTGGTTGCTCATGGCTCAGCACGAGGTGAGGCGTATCGACGCTGCCCCAACGAGCGTGGTCTACGCACAGCCGTGCTCAAGGCTCTCGGCAAGGATCCGACGTACGGCAACTGCCGCATCGCCAACGCCGCTGAACTCGGCGCCGTGATGCAGCAGCACGGCTGGAAAGCCCACGAGGTTGCTGGAACTGCGGGGTTCCACACAGAGCCTCACTGTGACTTCTTCCGCAACTGCACGCCAGGAGACGTGATCATCCGAGAGGGCAACGACTGGAGCTTGCTGCACGAGTTCGTGCACGCTGCTGGTGTCGTGGACAAGAGCTTGGCTCCTTGGATCACCGAAGGCATCACGGAGGCCGTCGCTCAGGACATCGCAGCCGGTGAAGGCTGGGAACACCACCCGACGTATGCCCAAGAAGTGCGCGTGGTCCGGGAGAAGTTGGCGCCCGCTCTGTCCATGTCCGTGCTGGACCTGGGACGGATGGTAGTGAACGATCCTTCCGCAGCCGGACGTGACCTCTCCAAGCGTCTGTCAAAGGCAGTGGGCGGAAGCTCCGCACGCTGGTATAACGCGGTGGGCCCCGGCGCGGCTGACTCGCGACGATTCAACACGGCCCTGCAAGCAGTCGCCGCCAAACGGAGCACCTGATGTCCCACGATCCCAACGAGAGCTACTTCGCCAGCTTCGGTAGCACTGCTGCCTATGGCCTCCTCAGCAACAGGCACACCAAGTCCGGCCCAGCAGTGGACCAGTGGCGCGCTGACCTGAACAGCCTGGGCTCTGACCGCTACGTCGTCGCTCCGAAGGGCGCGTGGGACGACTCCCTGCAGCGAGCCACCAAGAACTTCCAGGTGGACGCAGGCCTCAAGGATGACGCTCTCGTGGGCAACGACACGCTCAGTGCGATGGCTGCAGCGAAGGCTGGAAAGTCGGCTGGAGGCTTCTTCACGTCCACTCAGACGATCATGGCGAACGTCAAGAAGACCGTCGCTACGGCGGCTCCAGCTTCTGCCGTGGCTTCCAGCAGCAGCAGCAGCAGCAGCAGCAGCAGCAGCAGCAGCGGCGGCGGCGGCGGCGGCGGCGGCGGAGACACGAAGCTCGCCACGGTCGATCCCGGTCAGGTCGATGAGACCCCCCCGGGAGACGAGACTCCCTGGCTGGAGAAGGAAGCCTTCGCTGGTGGCCCGACGCGGGGCAAGGCTCTCGGCATCGGAGCGCTCGCTCTGGGCGGTCTGGGCCTCGCAGCAGCACTTCTCTCATTGCGCAGCAGTGCTGTGCAGGCTCAGCCGGCTCTCGGAGCGGCCAACCGCCGGCGCTGATGCCTCTCGTTCGCCGTTTTGACACGCGAATGTCAAAAGGACGTCGGAGCGTCAAGGCCCGCCTCGACTACATCGAGCAGCACATGCCACGGCGATGGTCTGCCGCTGAGCGCTCTGAACGCTTCAAGCACTTCCTGGTGATCTACGTCGGCCCCTGGCTGCGGATGGGCGTTCACAAGACCTACGGGGAGATCCGTCGAGAAGCCGACATGCTGCAGGACCCGGCGTTGGAGCGAACGCTGCCGTGGCTCTGGAAGTTGTACAAGGACGTAGCAGAGAGCAACAGCCCCCTAGACGTAGGCGTGCACATGCACCAGTTCTTGGGGCAGTACGGCGATGTTCGGGACTGGATCCTCGCTGTAAGCCCGCCACTCCCGGCTACCTGGGCTGAGGCTGCCCGTCTTGCCCGGGCTTGGCACCAGCAGCTTGAGGCCGCCAGCCGTACCCAGGACCGAAGTGTGGCCCGCCGAATCGTCGGGGGGATCACTGCCGAGCCTGTCCAGCTTGTTGAGGACGTTCCTGGCTGGGAGGGCGCCTACTGGCTGGACGCAGCCAACCTGGACACTGAGGCCATTAGGGCTATCGGACATCTGCTCGGGCACTGCTACAGCAACCCCATCACGTTGACCTCGTACTTGTCTTTCGGCGCCAAGCTCTTCTTCCTGTTCGACACGCACGGGCGCCCAAAGCTGGCGCTGCACGCCACGAGCGGCAGGGAGCCACGCTCCGTACCTCGGCTCGCGATGCGCGTAGGCGAGGTTCGTGTAGCCCAGAACCGTATTCCTCCTGAGGAGGAGTACGGCTTGTTGCTCTACCGTGCGTTGCCTCGGCTGGACTGGACGCTGCGCTTCAGCACTTTGGGCTCAAGCACCTTCCCAGGAGATGCCTGGCCTCCAGGACCACGTATGTCGAGTCTGGGCACACTCAGCTACATGGCCTTTCCTGGGCCAAAGGTCATCTGTGCGCAACGGCATCACGTAGATGGTGATGAGGCTGAAGAGGACAACCCACCACACTGGGCTGATCCTGGCGACGTCGGGCACATCGGGGCACACCGACGCCGGAGAGGAACGGCTGTGACGTGGCAGATTGACTGGGACAAGGGCGGCAGCGGCTACTACGACTCGGACAACCCGGGCGACATGCAGACGATCATCGATCCGCGCCCCCTCGTGTTTCCTCGGGACGGTGACGTCTACACGCCCCAGCCGCGCTAGAGGCCTCAGAGACTTAAGAGCTTGGACAGGCCAAGCAGGGTACCCACGACGATCACGATGGCCGCACCCACGGCTGCGATCTGCGTAAGCACGTCGCTGTTGCTGCGCACCTTCGCCATGAGCCCGGGCTCGTTGTCCAACTTCAGAGCCTCCAGGACGCGGTTCACATCCGTGGTCAAGCTCTGGACGTCGCGCTGTAGCGCGCTGAGATCAGCGGAGATCTTCCCGTCCTGTCCGTCGAGCCGCTGCAACTTCGCGTAGGTCAGTTGAAGTTTGTGTACGTCGTCGTGGAGCGTGGCCACGGCATGGTCCAAGCGCTCCATGCCGTGTCGCTGAACTGCCAGGACTTCGCTGTTGCGCTGGATCTCTCTGATCATTCCGCCGATAACGGCGTGCATTTCAACAACACGATGGGCAAGAGCCTCGCCGCGCTCTTCTCGCCTGGCGATGAGCACGTGCACTTCAGCCAACGCCCCCTCGACGTCCCTCAAGGCAGAGACCAACTTCGCGATTTGACTGTTCGGTGCTGCCACGCTAGACCCTCAAGGAGAAGAGTTGTGGTCTGGCGAAAGCGACTATGCCTAGCTAGACGTCACAGCAGTCTAACGCTTTTGGCCTCGGAGACCACGACGAACGTCCTGATCTTCTCCGCGTGCTGCTGCAACCGTGAGGTCAGCGCACTCAGGTCGCCGTTGAGCGCGGTTTGCAGGGCTGCTGCTGTGGACTCTTCGGAGCTTTCGATGCCTGCCAAGGTTTCTGCCAAGGCTCTGAGCCTGGGAGGCACAGGGGCAACTGGAAGGTTAATCGTCAGTGCCACAGGTGATCTCCTATTTCCTCCGAGATAGTAGCGAGGTCAAGCTCAGACGACTACATGGAAGGTCGGCTCCTCTGAGTTCTGGTACGGTGCCGTTCGCCCGATGACCGGGCTTCGGAGTTCGCATGCTGAACATCAAAGAACTGCTTACCGCCCCAGGCAAGAAGCGCCTGATCATCATCCTGACCGCCCTGTTGGCGCTCCTGATCGGCGGTGGCGTGATCGTGCTCAAGCCCGACGATGGCGCCGAGGTCGAGGTCGATGTCGAGGCCGTCGTGCCCGAGGAAGCCGCACCGGCCGTCAAGAAGATCGTGGAAGGCTTGCTGCCGCCGACGCCGCCTGCGGACGACGACAGCGCCCAGTAGCGCTACTTCGACGAGTCGTCGTCGCCAGCGTCGCTGGAGTCGTCGTCGTCGCCTGAGTCGTCGTCATCGGACGTGCTGGCCGAATCGTCGTCGTCAGCAACGTCCGATGAGTCGTCGTCATCTGAGGACGAGTCGTCGTCATCATCGATGGCGCTGTCGTCGTCGTTGGCTGCAGGGACCGCCGAGTCGTCGTCATCGAGGACGTCACAGGCAGACGGGAACATGACCACGCCGATGAGAAGAAGGCTGAGGACGAGGAAGGTGGTGTACTTGAGATTTTCCATGGCCGCGGACCCTGCCCGAAGTGGTCTGCTGTGTCAACTGCGGTAGACTCCCGTCCATGTCGTTGATTGCCCGAACCTCCGGACGTCGAGCCCCCCCAGGCCAGCAGCAGTGCCTGACACAGCTTGCTGCTTGTGCCACCTTCGGCGCGCTCCGCAAGCCCATCGGCCACCCGATGGTGTTCGAAGAGTGGTTGAAGTACCTCACGGACATCGTGAACGGCTCATCTCGGTTGGGCTGGCAGCAGCAGCTTCACGCAGAGTGTGCATCGCCCGCGCTGACCAAGTGCATCGACTGGACCTTCAACAGCTACCTGCGGATGTTCACCAAGCTGCTGAAGTCAGAGCGGTCCAAGTACTTCGAACTGTGGGTCGGGCGTGGGTCTTCGGAAGCTGAGGCCAAGGCGAAGGCCCGCAAGCTGACCTGCGCGGACCTGCTGACCCTGACGGGTGATCCGAGCACCGGTGACGCTGAGTATCCGGCTGAGGGTGTCCTCCAGTTGGGCTGGCACGCGGGCAGCCTGTTCCACGACTGGATCGTGTCGAACAACGTCCCGGAGACCTTCGAAACCGACGAGGGCCTTGACCGCCTGGCTCGGGGCGGAGCGTCCTTGTGCGGACATGGTGCTGCCGACACCGAGTTCTTCCTGGAGGCCGTCGAGACGGACTCGGAGATCACCGACATCAGCCTCACCTACGGACCCATCGTCGTGTCTCCTGGAGGCCGAGTCTTCCGAGGGCCCTTGATCGGTGCGACGCCCCGGAAGGTTCCTGACCTGCTCAGGTACGACTTCCTTTCCGGCATGGCCGCAGGAGTCCTCTGGCACGTCGTGGAGCGCAACCAGCCGTACTTGGGGGCACAGGACTTGCAGCGGCAGATCGGCCCGCCGGGAGTCCTCTTGGCGACGACGCCGTACGGCTACCAGTTGGTCCACCTGGACACGCTGAAGTCCGTGATGATCGAGGGCCGTCTGCGAGGCCTCTGCATTCAGTGGCGAGACACAGCGAAGGACTACATGCGTCGGGGGCCTGTCGTGAGCATCCGCACCTCGGAAGGAGAGGTGAAGGCCACGGCATCATTTGAGGCGGCCCAAGGCTACTTTCCCGGAGACACTCTCTATGAGTCCCCTAAGGGCTCGGGGAACCGGGAGATCTACGACGAGGTCGTGCTTCGGGAGATCAACACCTTCTGGAGTCACCTGCGTCTAGGCGAGACGGTCCACCTGCCTGAACGAGTCCAGCGACTTCCTGCGCATCTGACCCGCTGGACACCAGAGGCCGAAGCGCTGTTCGGGGAGAACCTGACGGCCATCCCCAAGATGAACGCCGAGAGCTTCGACGTGGAGTGGGCATTCAAGACGCTCTCGGTTGCGGAGATGGACGCGCTGATCGGCAGCTTGAAGGGCAAGCACGGTGTACGCGGACGTCTGTTTGAGCGCTTGGTCCATCGGTTGCCGCTGACTCGTAAGGCGAAGTTCTTGTCGAACACACGGTACTGGGAGACGAGCAAAGGCCTGAACTTCAAGGTCATGGGAGGCACGTACTCAGGGCACGATCGCAGTCGGCACCCGACGCTGGCCATGGCCACACGCCTGCAGGGGAGCAAGCACCTCTGGATGGACCACACTCCACCTGAGGGCTCATCGGAGGCCCGAGAGGTCACAGCGTACGCTGCAGCTACCGAAGTCCTACGAAAGCCCCAGACGGAGGAAGGTGAGCACTACCACAACACGACCTTCTCGATGGCGCTTCGGGGGGAGCAGATCCAGTTGGCGCATGTGGACTCCATCACCGGCGCGATCCGCAGCGGCCAGGTCCAAATATCCATAGAGAATCACGCTCGGGGCGACTCGATCAGGCTGAACGTGCCTGGCGACTTCAAGCTGTTCTGGCTGGTGCCGTCGAAGCGGCAAGCTCCCCGCGTCAAGTTCCAGTTGCGCGACTTGAGCATCGCCCGCAGCCTCAACTCCGCGAGCTACTCGATCAGCGCTGATGTGATCGTGGATCTCACCCGAGTTCCTCCGGGCTGGCTGACCGACGCTCGGGCCGAGAAGCTCGGTGCCAAGGCTCTCACCTGGGCCACGCAGACGCTGCTTCGACTGGAGAAGGTAGTCTGGCAGACAGCCCGACTTCCGCTCAAGCTGCACCTCAAGAGCGAACTGGGCTCCAAGAAGAGCCACTACGAGTGGAAGTGGCGCGACCTCGATGAGAAGCTCAAGGCCGTGAAGGCTGCTGGGAAGCCGTTCGGTCTGCGCAACGTGCTCCCATACAGCATGGAGGCCCGGGAGGACGAGGCTCTTCGGCATGGGCTAGGCTGGCGCGTCTGATGGCTCTCATCCGTCGAGCGGGCCCTCGGGGACGGCTGAATCCTGCCAAGCGGCTGGCCTGGATCAAGGAGAACCGTGGCGGAGCGGAGGACGAAGCCCGCTGGGAGCGGTTCCTCGTGTGGGTCTTGCCGACCTGGATCCCTGGGGCGTACACCGTCAGTGGCTATGTCTTCTTCCCTCCGGAGTTTCGTCCGGCGCATTGGGTCCATGAAACCGGCGTGGGGGCTCGCACCAGCGACGGGTGGTTCTCGCCTTGGGCCGTAGACTTCGCGGAGGCGTTCGCCTTGGTGCCTCCGAGCCCCAAGGACAAGATGCTCCCATGGCTCTGGACGGAGCACACGTTCCAGATGGCTGCAGCCGTACTCAAAGATCTGACTGAGTGGTACGAGGAAGGCGCTCGCCGGCATCGCGCACCAGACCTCACGAAGCTGACGTTGGTCCAGGCTTTGCGGGAGGCCCGAGACTGGCGACGGGAGGTGAAAGCCCGCAAGCTGGCAGAGGACATCCACCGGACTTTCTCCTCCGGAGGCTCTTCTGGTAGCGGTTGGGAGTGGCGCTCGTACTCCCATGAGCTAGATCCGGACTACGTCTCGCTGAAGGCTGTGGGACGGACGTTGCAGCACTGCTATGAGCAACTCGCGGGCGCAGTCAACTATGCGCGGGACTACGAGATGATGCTGCTGTCCGTAGAAGGTGTGCCCAAGGTGATGGCAGCCTTCTACCCAGACGGGCGAATCAAGGACATCTTGGGCATCCAGAACGCAGAGCCCCGACAGGAGTTCTGGCCGCAGATCTCCGCGTTGCTTCGGGCTCGCCGGACCCCTCTGAAGTTCTGGGGGGCCTGGCGCTACCGAGACCCTGAGCATCTGGCACACCTGAAAGACCTCATGGCTCGGGCTGAGACGGACGATGAAGCTGCAAAGGAGATCTTGAAGCTGCCTTCGGTGGGTATACCCCCAGAGGTCGCGAAGCTCCAAGACCTGCTCCTTCGTCGCGGTCGCTGGGGCCATCGACGAGAGGAGAAGGAAGCGGCACTACGCACGCTGCGGGCAGGGCAACGTCTGGCTCAAAACTGGCTGGCTACTCCCGCCAGACTCAAGGCCTTCGCGGAGTTCTCGCTGGAAGGTTTGAGCTACCTGCACGACACGGAGTACTCAGCCGAGATGACGGCGCTGATGAACCTGTACCTCATTGCCGGAACCCTCCACACGACTCTGACGCGCGCCCTCCAAGGCCAAGTGCCCAACTTCTCGTGGCGCATGGCTGATGGCCGGCTCACGGGAACGGGCACGCTCAGCCAGTATGGGGCTCCCTGGGACTGGCGCTACGAGTGGGCCTTGGGCAAGACGCAGGCGGTGCTGCGGGCGGGAGAGTCGGGGAGACCATTCAGGGAGTCGGCTCAGCCCACGGCGTATCCTCAGATCGAACTGGAGGACAAGTTGCGGATGACGGCTCGGACTCGGACTGTGCCCGCGGAGGCGCTGAAGCTCTGGACGGCACCTACAGATCCAGGTCAGGTGCACCTGTACTTGGACCTTGTCGCCGTGATGGAGGGACGACGTGCCGGACCAACGGCTCGCGTCATCCAGGCCATCCCGAGGCTCATCGAGATCTACGTGCTCGACTTCGCTGCTCGCGCGCAGGAGCTTTGGAGCGACGCGCTCGACGCATCTTGACGAAGTACAGGCGCCACTGACGCATGCGAGCATGGAAGCGATTCTGCCGTCGAGGCTCCTGGAGCCGCAGCGTTCGGCTCCTCGACTGGGGCGGCGACGAATGAGCATCTGCGAAGTCTACCTCGTTGAAGTGAAGTAGACTGCGGCGCATGAGCCTGATCCACCGCATTCCCGCAGGACGACCCGCCAAAGTCCACAAGGACGTCAAGCAGACTGCACGGCTGCTCACGGCCATGACGCTGCGCTCGCCTCTGGGCGTGCCGGAACTGATCGAAGACCCTGCGAACGGCTACGACCGATTCCTCCAGATGGCCTTCCGGGGCAACGCTCAGTGGACTCAGGTGGCCGAGAAGTGGGACTCCACACGGGAGTTGAAGAAGGTCTTTCCCCTGGTCGAGCGAGCATGGCAGGAGTTGCTCACGCAGTACATGCGAGCTTGGAAGGATTCCGTCTATGTGACCGGCCAGATGGTGGACGACGCGACCGCCAAGGCCATGTCGCAGGCCGCCACCCTGGAGGCGTTCCTCAAGCTCGACCCTACGACTGACCTCTATCGCCGCAAGCTGTCCGACGTGTTCCGCCTGGCCATCACCGCAGGGTCGTACATGTTCGACTGGTTGATGGTGGGGAGCTTGCCTCCGACTTTGGACGCGTGGGTGGCAACTGGGGACCCGGCACGAGAGGGCTACAAGCTCGCTGCGCATGGGGGCAACCCCTTGGCGGAGCTTCTGGGGCATGTACGCCTGGTACAGTCCCATCCGGTGCGGGACGAGACGACGGAGATCCGCGTCAGTTCCCTCGACGGTTCAGGAACCGCCCTTGCGTTCCACTGGCGGGAGACCCGAGTCGCGCCCGACCTGAAGCTCTACTCGCTGCTGGACCTGCTCTACATGGCGGTCGTGTGGCACGCCATGGAGGTCACAGCCCCGTACATCGGGACGGCTCAGTCCAAGCGACAGAGCGGCGAAGCGGGGACGACTGTGGCGACGTTCTCTACCGGGGAGATCTTGGTCCACCTCACAGACAAGCGAGCCATCCTCGTGGAGGGCACACTGCGCAGCCTCTGCTTGAGGTACCCAAACACCGTCGATTCGTACATGCAGGCCGGAAGCGTCCTCTCCTTGAGGCATCCCGACCAGCGGATCATCGCCACGATCGCCACGTACAACGGCGGCACGCATCGAGAGACCAAGGGCTTCAACAACTTGCACGAGAGTCAGCTTGACCTACACGTGCAGAGTCTCCTGAAGGCCATCTGGAGTTCTCGTACAGGCATGGACGTGATTCATGCACCGAAGATCCGCACGATGCTGGACCGTGTGCCCTCCGCGGTAGGAGGGGCTCCAGGCCCGAAGATCTCCTGGCTTCCTGCTGGTGACGCAGCCTTCGCTCCTACGAAGGTCTTGGATCCTGCGCAGGCTATCCACGTGAACGAACTGCGGGCCCTTCGGACCGACCATCTCACCATCCCTCAGCGGCTGGAACTGATCGAGGAGTTGAGTACGACTCCGAGGCCGAAGCGTCACAGCTACTACGACGACCCATTCTCTGTCCTGTCCGCTCGCTTGCGAGGCTCCCTGCCCTTCGACGTGCTGGCTCTGAGCGACAATCGCCTGGCTCTGGCGCACAACATCGTCGCGGTGAGCGAAGGTCCGATCGCTGTGGCTCAGGCCTTGGAGGTTCGTGGCCTGACGGTCAAACAGCAGATCTCCGCGGCCCGTGTGCCCCATGCGAAGCTGGTCCAGAAGCTCGTCGTGCAGTCGTCGTTGACGGCAGATCGAGGAGAGTGGACTTCGACGGAAGCCACTCAGGACTACTACATCGACTCCGTTCTGGCTCGGAAGCTCTTTCCGCCAAGCACCGGCACGTGGCGCGGCAAGTGGTACGAGCGCATCCGCATGGCCCCAAACTCGCCCTGGGAGGTGACTCCTGGAGCTTGGGGCGCCCCATCCACGCGTGAGCGAGGCTACTACCTGAAGAGGAACTACGTGCCTGGCGGCAGGTTCACCTTGCGCCCACGCGCACTGAGTGTGACTCAGCAGATGAACAAGAACGTGAGCTTCACGTTCACCCCGGCGATCAGCACGCTGAAGCTCGACAAGAGCGCAGTGGAGTTTCACATCGAAGGTGTTGGTACGATCAACATCACGGGAGCGCGTAAGGGCACAGCTACCGAGGCGAACCTCAAGCGTCTGGTTGACCGCTGGTTCGCTTGGGCCGACAAGCAGGCAGCACGGCAGCTTGAAGTAGTGCAGCGGCTCTTCGTCACCGTAGTCAAGGACGCTGATCTGGCCGGCATCCAGCGCGATGCCAACAGCGCTCAGCGCGAAGCAGGCAAGGTGCTGACTACAGCCCAGACTGAAGCTCGGAACGCCTGGGAGGCCGAGAAGGCTGCTGCGAAGGACGTGCGCGCGGTGGAAAGGCTGGCGCGCGAGTTTGAGAAGCGCCGTGGCCAGCGAGCCTCTTCGACTCCGACTGAGGCGGACTACGTGAGCCTGCGCAGGACGAACATCGCAGCCGCGATGTGGCTCTAGCAGATCTTCGCCAAGATCCCGTCCAGCACGTCCAGAGGCCCAGCAAGCTCTTCCGCCACTGCTGCGAGGGAATCACCATGGCAGGATTTATCGAACTTGCCTCCAGTTCGGCAGAAACACCCAAGGCGTAGGCCGTACAGGGCTGCGACCATGCTCCTGAACTCGGCGTCCACCTCGATCTTCTTCCGCAGCCACCTGTCGTAGCAGTCGAGCACCTGGTCTCGACCTCGGCAGGAGCCGGCAGCACAGGTGCCGCAAGACTTGCCGTCCGTCCCCTTCGGCTTGCCGTACCAGCCAGCCTCTGGACGGTGGTCTTGCCCGTTGCCCACGCGGCCGATGTAGACGTCGAAGGGGGCCGTGACGCGCACCGCTCGCGTGTCTCCGAACCAGGACGCGAGGTGGCCTCCAGGAGCTACCCGATGGACCATCAGTCCGCGCTGCTCTAACAATTTGACAGTAGGTGCGAGCTTGCCCCCAGACCACACGCCCAGAACCTGAAGTGCGGCGTCCGCGGACACGATTTCCTCACGCAACACCGTGAAGCTGGAGGTCAGGTCAGAACTGGAAGCCTGGTAGAGCAGAGGACGAACAGGAAGCAGGGGACGAACAGGAGGCATCCAGCAAGTATAACGGACATCTGACCGCAAGTCTTGTAGGGGGGTCACGGTTGCCGGTCTCGTAGTAGACTTCGGCGCATGTTGATCCACCGAGCCGCAGGCCGACGAGCCGAACAGAAGCTGACTCCGCACCAGAAGCGGCTGCTCTTCATCCTCGACACGTTTGGGAAGAAGTACCCGCGGGAGTCAGCGGACACAGTGATGCTCCTCGGAGATCTCACGTCTCGATACCACGGCTCCTGGTTGGGCTCGATGTCGGACCCAGTGGAAGGAGCCCGAGCGCACATCTTGAGGCTCCGGCAGACCTGGGAGGCGCTGCCCGAGAGGCATGCCCTGGATCGACACAACCGCTGGTTGTTCGAACAGGTCCGTGCAGCTTGGTCCAAGAGTCGTCTCCCGTGGACTCGGTGGCAGGTGCAAGAAGAGATGTCCATGCGGGCCGGACGGAGCAAGCCCAAAGTTTCCCAGGCTTACTACGCTGGCGCCACACCTACCTTGTGGCACTTCTCCGTAGCTCTACGGTTGCAGGAGATCTGGGGCGCCTTGCCTGAGATCGTGGAGTGGATCGAGAACGCTGGAGGCCGACCTTCGGGCCCTTGGCGCCGTGTGCTGAAGGAGGCTCAGGCGTGGCACACGGCGGAGATCGACAAGGCTCTGCTGCGCGCGAAGACCTTGACGGGGCTTCAGAGTGGGACTCAGGTTGGAGACCTGGGAGACGGCTGGACGCTGGAGCAGTTGACCACTGCGGCCGGGATGGAGTCCGAGGGCACAACCATGGTCCACTGCGTGGGCAACGCAGGCTACTACTCTCGCTATAGGCGGGGGGAGATTGAGATCTACTCGCTGCGGCACAAGGGGACGCCGAAGGTCACCTTCGAAATCGTCACAAAGAGCCGCGAGGTCAAGCAGGCCAAGGGCCCCCACAACACGGCTGCGGGCCTCGCGTCCACGAACCTGCAACAGACCGACTTGCACAAGATCAAGACCCCGCAGGAACTCGGGAAGAGCGCAGATCTGGCCACGCTGACCAACGTCCTCCAGATCGTGCAGACTCAGGGCTGGAAGGGGCTGACCACCACGCATGACCTGCGCGGAGCCGCATGTCTGCTGCGGCTATTGCAGGAGACGGCAGAAGCTGATGCGCGTGCCGCGCAGAAGGCTCAGAAGGGCCGTCGGGCTCACGTCAAGAAGTACCTGTCGTACTCCGACGCCGCGAAGCTCTACGCGGGACGCCCGAAGCACAAGACTGAGGGGCTCGACGTCCCCCGCCTTGGCATGTGGCTGCGCAAGGAGGACCGGGATGGCACCACGGTCTACGCCTTCTGGCGCAAGCGCCCCAAAACCTGGACACTCCGCGCTCAGGATCAGGCGGATCGTCTCATCCAGCGGGAAGTTCCACCCGCGTTGCGGACCCGCTGGGGGAGGGAGGTCGAGCAAGCACTCCAGCGCTTCCGTGAGGGGGCTCGGCCTATTGTGGAGATCTGGCCTGACAAGTGGGTCGTCCGGGGAACAGAAAGAGACGACCTTCCCACCTACGTCAGCCGCTACACGCCGATGAACATGAAGGTCGTGAACTGGCGCGGCGACTTGCCTGGACACTGGCTGGCGTACGAGGCTCGGCCCGAACTGCCCATCCGAATCCGGGGAGCCGCCATCCCGCCGATGTGGGCCTTGTGGCACGTCCCACGTGCCCGCGACATGTCGGCTGTGGTGGTGGAGATCGACAAGGAGGGGTTCCCGCTGAAGATCTCCACGGAGAACGTCTCGCCCGAGAAGGTCGGCGGACTGCTTTGGCCTCGCCGTGTCTGGGTGCGGAAGTGGGGGAAGACAACTCTCCAGATCAAGGGACATACGACAGAAGACCGTCCCGGAGGCGGCTTCGAAGACATCCCCGTGGTAGAGGACGACGAGTGATTCGTTGCAAGAACTGCGTCTTCTGGCCCGCCCACGTCGGCACAACTTCCGGCTCTTGTGGCAAGGTCACGGACAGAGATGACGCGCAAGCTCTTGCTTGGTGCTCAGATCCTGGTGCGCTGCTCACGCTTCCTGAGTTCGGCTGTGTCCTGGGACAAAAGCGGGACGTGAGTCACCCAGGTCAGACGGGCGAGGACATGCGCGTCCCATAGACGTAGACTGCCGCGCATGAGTCTCATCCGCAGATCGTCCTCCTCCGGCAGGCGCAGCGTGCGCTCGCACTTGCCTGAGTCCTCCAAGACGGACAGGGCGTTCCTCCAGGCTCTCTGGTTCTGGCTCAACGTGGGCGTTGAAGCGCCTTCGACGTGGTCTGCTACAGACCTGGTGCGCGAGCTTGAGGCCTTGGGTGAGAACTCCATCGAGGGCTTGATTCCTTGGCTCTGGGGGGCCTGGAAGATCGAGCCAGTCAAGAACAGGGACGCGAACTTCCGTGTCCCTCGGATGCTGGTGAGCGACTGGTGGAACGGTGTCAAGAGCGCTCAGCCGGCGGACACGCTGCCCCCAAAGATGAAAGACGTCGCGGGCATGGCCAAGGGCTGGCACGGGATGTTCGAAGGCCCCAAGACGGGAAAGCCTCTGGAGAAGTGGGCCAAGGACTTGCTGCCTCAGGCCTTCGACGTCGTGGTCCGCTGGAAGGGCGGTACGTCTTGGCGCGTGGTGAAGCGCCCGGTCCGCGGGCGGAAGCTGCCTCAGGTGCGGGTGTTCCAGGAGATCGGCCATGTGCTGGCCCACTGCTATCTGCACTACGACGTCATCCAGCACTACATGCACGACCACGAGATGGGAGTCCTGTTCGACGAGAACGACGACCCTCGGTGTGCCTTCGCGGTGCGTGTCCGAGAAGACGACAAGGGCGAGTACAACTGGCAGATCACCGAGCAGCGAGGCATCTTCAACATCTTCCCCGACCGCAAGTACTGGCCCTACTTGGCTGCCTTGATGGACGTGAAGACCTCGGACTACCGCTCGATGCCCCCAGGGTTCGACAGGATCCCCCGGAACCAGGGCACTGGCGAGCCGCCTCGTGCGCGTGATGCTCGTCCGGACGGCGAAGACCCTGCAGCCCTGGAGGTCTGGGCTGCCGGACATCTTCGCAGGCCGCTCATCGACAAGATCCAGAAGCGGCTGGATGAGCTTCGTCCTGGCGTCCGGGAGAGCGTGCGCGAGGTAGAGGAGCGCCGCAAGACCTGGCGAGGCACACGCGGAGCCCCAAAGAAGAGTCCAGTGGTCGAGTCGTATGACGACGACTTCTTCTGGGACGAAACCTGGAGCACGCTCGACTATGACGCGTCGGAGGTGCCTCCAGAGGCCTTCATTGGACTTCGGTCCTGGCTGCTGGCCAAGATCTTGCGCGAGCAGGGCGCGATGGTCACCTGGGTGGTCGTAGACGCGAAGAACCACCCGCTGCACGCCTTCTCGATCTGGCGCAACGGCGGCGTGGATGGGTTCCACCCCGAGGAAGTCTCTCCTGAGGTCATCCGACGGGAACACGGCGGGGCTCGTGTGCGCACGGCGACGAAGCGGGAGATTGACGCCTACGACGACTTCGAAGCCTTGGACCTCTACGAAGCCTTCGACTGGGCCGACACCAAAGGACTGATCTGATGCCGAAGAAATCGAAGCCCATGCCGAAGGCCGGACAGGCTGTAGGCCGCTATGCCAGATGAGGGAATGGGGGAGACGCTCGACGTGCTGCTGGGCAGCGCTGAGAGGATAGGGGGGCCATGCTGATCCGCCGCACATCAGGCCGTCGCAGCTACGCGAGCAAGCTCGACTACGTCAAGCGGACGATGCCTGAGGTCCCCGACAGCAACGGCTGGGCCTACTTCGTGATCACTGTGTGGGCGTGGGTCGGGTCTGGGCCTCCACGAGTAGTCAGTGTTGAGGAGGCTGAGGCCCGCATTCGGGACCTCGACGGGGAAGGCAACCCGGCCCTCGACGTGCTGATTCCTTGGCTCTGGAAGCAGCAGCGGGACATCGACAAGCGGGCTCTGGAGCGCATTCGCAAGCAGCGGACAGCAAGCGCCGCACGGGAGCAACGCCAAGTTCATCGGGTGCAGCGCGCGGGGCAACGACCACACCCCCAGGTCCGAGACCTGATCATCGACTGGATCATCGGTACTCGTCCGAACCTGATGGGCATGTCCGTAGCACAGGCACGGACAGCCGCTGAGGAGTGGCACGCCACGGCCCTCATGGCGGATGCCACGAAGACCTTCAAGGCTCTGGGTAAGAGCGCCTGGCGGGACCGCGAGACGGGCTACTGGGCCTGGCGGGCGGACCCTGGGGGAGCCGACAAGAAGCTGGTGCAGGCCATCGGTCGGGCACTTGGCCACTGCTACCAGCAGGAGCCCTTCAGCACGACCTACCCCGCGACGGGCCTCGACATCCTCCTTGATGCTTCGGACAAGCCGCGAGTGGGCATCGGGTGGCGTGACGGAATCGCTCGGGAAGTGCGCAGCACGCAGAACGCACCGCCCAGCAGGCAGCCGGACGTCCAAGCAGTCGTCAACTACTTGACGCACGTGCTGGGCAGTCCTTGGGACGAGTACGGTCTTCCGGACTGGACTGTCCTCTCTCGTTGGGGGGCGGGACTTGGGGCCTTGCGGGCTCTGGACCAGAAGCGCTTCGACGGGGAAGTCTTGTTCGCAGACGACGACGGAGAGATCCCCTCTGGGCTCCTGGGGCTGGACATCACCTGCGCTTCGGCCTCTGAAGCCACAGACCTCGCCAACCGCTTCATTCGCCACGCCACGGACAAGAAGGTCTTCGTCCCGTTCGTCCACCGCAACGACGGCACGGACCACGAGTACGGGCGAGAGGTAGTCATCTTGGGGGGTGACTGGCTCGACACAGGCTCTGTTCAAGAAGGAGCCATCCTTGATGTCGCGCTGGACTTCAGGAACCTCTCTGATGCGGAGCTACGGCGAATGGGTCTGCCTGGGGACGACGGCACGCACTACTACTACGTCTACGGCCCGACCTTTCGGGGACAGGACTGATGCCCGAGATCGTCCTGGTCGATCCGAAGGAGATTCGCCCGCGCGAGATGCTGCGGTTGCCCCGGGTGGCGAAGGACTTCGCCAAGCGGATGCGTCGTGGCGGCTGGCCTGCGGAGATTCCTCCCCTGGTGGTCACGACGAGGTGGCGGCTGATCGACGGGCATCACCGGCACGCAGCGGCCTTGAAGGCGAAGCTGCGGGCTGTGCCAGCGTGCGTGCTGGACCACGAGGAGTTCTTCTGGCGCTTCGACGACACAGACATCAGCGCGCTGACGTTGGCCCGTGAGATGGGCTGCGCCATTCCAAGGAACAGGACGAGTCCGCCTGAACTTCGGCTGGCTCGTCAGGTGGGGGACATCGTTCGGGGATGGACCCTTCGGCGTGAGAGCTACGTGCTGTTGGATCAGCTTGTCCCGGGTGCGAGTGACTGGGGCTCCGGCGGCTGTGGTCTTCTCGCCTTGGCGCTTCGCAGTCTGATTGATGACGCTCGACTGTACGTCATCAGGCAGTTCGGAGACCCCGCGGTTCAGCACGTCCTTGTGGACTGGTCGGGGCAGTTGATCGACTACCGGGGGGCCTCGTTGCAGGGAGCGCGGCTGGAGAGCTTTGAGCGAGAGTGGCACTTGCCCCGCGAGTCGGCACGCCTGAGCCCTGCTGGGAGCTTCGCGGACTGGGCTGACGGCGCCACGGAGATCGAAATTGGCCCCGAGGCCGTGCATCGCGTAGCAACTGTGCTACGTCCGTTGCTCGCCAAGGTGCTTCCCGAGGTAGACTGACGCCGCTCCGGCGAAAGGTTCAAATGATGCGTACGACGAACGGCCGACAGGCACCCATACAGGAACTCGCCCCGGGCGACACGTGGGATGCCATGGCGATCTCCTGCGCCTGGAGGAACGCCCCACTGTGGCTGCGGTACTCCAACGAGCCTGCCGACCTCGCCCGACGGCAGGAACTCCGAGACGGCCTGGACTCGCCCCAAAAAGCCACGCGCAAGAAGGCTTCACGGCGCATGGCCAAGTACGTGCGGCACATCATCGAACTGGACGGCGTGGGCGTGCGCAAGCCTTCCCTAGACCTCTACGCCGATGCTCGGGATCACGTACTGACAGCCATTCAGGGTGTTGGCGGGAAGGTCCTGGAGGGTGAACTTTGGCTCTGCAAGGGGCTTGGCGAGTGGACTCAGCGGCTGGAAGAGATCGCCGCGGAGACCATGCCAGCGTTCGTAGTGAAGGTTCCGACGGAGCCTGATCTCTGGCAGGGCCAGTTTCCCACGCAAGCCGTGCACGTTCGGTACTACAAGGCCACCAACTGCGTAGACGTACTTCGAACCGGGGTGCAGGTCCTCGGTGCGGAGTCCTCCCTCATGCTCCTTCGCGGTGTGCTGATCGAGCTTGAGGCGCACGCCCCCATGGAGGATGGCGTCCCCTACGCGCACAGGAAGAAGAACCGCCGATGAAGAAAGTCAACGACGTTCTGTACTGGTACCGAGTCGAAGTGCTCTCTGTGTACGACGGAGACACCGCGCGAGGTGCCATCGACCAAGGCTTCGGAATCACGGGCCGCGGGGAAGCGGGCAAGGGCATCAAGCTGCGCTTCTTCGGCATCAACACAGCCGAGATGCGCGGTGGCACTGAGGAGACCAAGGCCAAGGCTCGCGAGGCCAAGGCGTTTGTCGCAGATCGCATCCTTGGCAAGAAGGTGGTCCTGCACACCGTGAGGGACGAAACCGGCAAGTACGGCCGGTACCTCGCGGTGATCCACGAGATCATCCCGGGTGAGGACGGGGATGAGGTCGATCCAGTCTCGATCAACGACAAGCTGATCGCCGCAGGCCTCGCTGATTCCTACATGGTCTGAGTGCCCATGAGACTCATCCGACGCGCACAAAGTGGACGTCCAGCCCTCGGCAGCAAGCTGAAGTGGCTGCGTGTGCACGCCCGGAAGGACAAGGGGGCCACGGAGCCCTTTGACTTGCGCTGGGGCAGATTCTTGCCCTTGGCCTGGCGCTGGCTCTACCCCTTGGAGGCTCCTCCGAAGCTGAGGGGCCAGCAGATCTCCGGCCTGGGCCCAGACGGGCTCAGCGGCACGCTGGTGCGCAAGGGGCAGGACCACGGAGCGCGCATGGAAGCTGCTCTTGCTGCCAAGGGGCATCACCCGCTGGAGGGCATGCTCCCCTGGCTGTGGAACGTGGTGAATGATCTCGCGCCGCATCAGACCCAAATGGGCTGGCTCATCGAGGCCCGGGACGACTTGGCTGCTTGGTGCGTAGCTACAAAGCCTGACCTGATGAAGCTCAACTATGCCGCCGCGGCCCAGCAGGCGTTGGAGTGGAAGGCTGAGGTTGCGGCCTTGAACGCCTTTGTGCCCTTCCTGAAGAATCCCGATGGGTCCGAGTGGCGACTGTTTTCCGTGGAAGCCCGCTACGACACAAACCCAGACCTCGACCCTCTGCGCCGGATCGGAGACATTCTGGGCCACTGCTACAAGGACGAGAACCTCGCAGAGGCCATCTACTGGGACAACAACGAAGGTCCCGGCGACGACGACGACGGTTGGGACGAGGACGGGCGTCCAGAACTGTACGCCCATGGGTACGTCGAGAACTACCGGATGGTGACACTGTTCAAGGGCAACAACCCCAAGGTCACCGTGGCTCTCAACTTGGCCCCCGGCGATCCTGTAGGAGAGATCTTGGGTGCCGGAAACGTGGCACCGGACCGGAAGTACGCCGAGGCCATCGAGAACCTGCTCCGCTACGACGGACAATCAGTCAAGTGCATGCTCTCAGTAGCCAAAGAGCGCAAGGCAGTCGGACGCAGCCGCTGGACCTACTACGATCTGCGCAGCTTCCGCTGGGCACCTGCGGCCATGAGCTTCTACGAGAGTTACTCGCAGATCTTAGAGACCTTCGGCGGGGGGCTTTCGGGAGAGTTCTGGTGCTACTTGGCTGTCACGAACTTCGAAGAGCTTTCTGACGGCCACATGCGGATGCACCTTGTGGGGATGCGACTACTCCGTGCCAAGGATGAGGTTACCACGGACGCGGCCATTGCGCAGATCATGGCGCAGGTGAAAGGGCGCCAGAACCGGCGTAGGCGGTAGACTGCACGGCATGCGAACTCGACCCCAAGGACGTGCTGCCGTCGGAACCAGGCTGGACTGGATCAAGGCGAACATGAAGGGCGCTCAGGACGAACAGGCCTGGCGCCAGTTCTTGGCTGTCGCTGGCGTCTTTCTCCTGGCTGAGCGTCCTGCCTCGGGAATGCGGTTCTCGACCATCGAGAAGCACCTGCGAGCCTTGGAGAACACCCAGCGCACGCTGGAGCCGATGCTGCAGTGGATCTTCCGCGAGGTTCGCCTGGGCAAGACGCCCCTGCTTCTCCAGAACCCGGACAACGTCAAGCACTGGTACGAGGCCAAGCGGGGTGAGCGCGGCTTCAACCTGATGGAGAAGAAGTGGACGGCCGAGAAGGTCATCCAAGAGGTCCGCGCGTGGGCCCGGCGACGTCCAGCCGCGGGCATCAAGCCCGTGGCCATCGCCCCCCAGCAGGTGTTCCGCACCTGGAATCGCCGCGTGATGGGCTTCAAGGACGGCTATTCGTGGCGAGCAACACGACCAGGACCGACGACCTATCCGCCTCCAGGCACCATTGAGGCGGGAGGGCCCAGAGTTGCCAAGCGCATCGCACGCTGGAACGACATTCAGGCTGTGGGTGCGATCCTGAAGCACTGCTACGGCGGCAGACCGGCGGGCATGTCGGACGACCGGTACACCAAGCAGTACGGTGAGAGCTTCACGCTGATGACCCTGTTCGGGCCGAATGGGGCTCCGCATGTGACCATCGCGCTGGCCACTCGGGAGGTCGGGAGCGTCACGCGCATCTCTCAGTACGCCGATGTGCCGCCCATTGAGCATCGAGGGCGGACCGAGTACTACGTCACAGAGTGCAAGGGGAAGGGCAACGTGATCCCCGTGGACGACGTCAGCCAGTACACGCCGTACATCGTCGCGGTGCTGACGCGGTTGATCCCGGACACGAATGACTGGGGCACTGAGGGACGCATGTCCTTGCCTCCAGAGCCCGTGGACACGGCGCCCATCCTCCAGGCGTTCCCCAAGCGCACGATGGTCTTTCCTGACGGCAGCGCTTGGATGATGCACCCCAAGGAGAAAGGTGACAGCCGCAGCTACTTCTGGATGGGCCTCAAGGCCCTCGGGAAGACCGTAGCTCGGAACACCTATGAAGCCTCCGGACGCTACGGCATTGAACCGACGCACTACGCCGGCGGCGTCTACGACATCATGGAGGCTGAGCACCAGTCTGACACCTACGTCTACTTCAACGCTCAGGGGCAGCCCCGTTGCGCCGTGTGGGTCAAGGACAAGACCGTCACGTACATCGACACTCCTACGGGGAAGGCGCCAGCCGCGGGAGAAAGCCGTACCGCCAAGCCGCTGTCAATGCTGCTGCGCAAGGTCATCGGAAGGCCTTCGGTAGCCTGGGGGGCAGGGCTGCTGTCCTTGTCGCAGCGGCACTTGACGCCCGAGCTTCTGTTCCGCCTGATGTTGCTGGATAGCGACTTGCGGGACGAGATCTTGGACAGCGATCACCCCATGGCAGGTGCTGCTGAAGCCCTGCGAGCCATCGATGAGGACACCTTCTCGGATTACTTCGACGAGCCTGACCTGTTCAGCAACCGAACACACTCCATCGTCCAAGGCGAGTACTCCGTCGAGGCCGGAACCACAGGCGACGTTCGGCTGATCGTGGACGTTAAGAACTGGCACCGGGGCTCAGATGGCGCCGAAGAAAACATGTGGCATTGGTTCCACAAGACCGATGAGTGGAAGGCGCTGGAGCGCTCAGGTTTGGACTGGCACGATGTCCTGGAGGAGGCGTACAACACGCACATTCCAGGTCCGGCGCATCCAGGTACGTGGCACCACCAGATGGGCGTTGGTGAAGGCGCCATGCGCTTCGTCTTTGCCTGGAACCTGCTGGATGGCGTAGATCTGCTGAAGGCCGACGAGCGCACCTTCTGGGAGGCTGTTGAAGGGCCTCTGCGGGAGGTGGACGCCTACTGGGACTACTGGTCTGGCGGCGAAGAGGGCGATCAAGGCTACGCCAGTGACCTGGCCGACGTCGTCCAGGACGTACTGAACCGGCTCTACGACGCGCTGGACGAGAAGTTCAAGGACCCCGATTACGACGAAGACGACGACGTGTCTGGGCAGGCCAACCGCCGCCGGCGAAGTCGAGGTCGAGGTCGAGGGAACCCGCACGCCCGTCGAGGTCCTTTCCGGTAGAATCCCTCGCATGCGCGTGAGACCCCAAGGACATAGAGCCGTCGGAAGCAAGCTCGACTGGATCAAGAACAAGATGAAGGGTGCCGGGGAGACCGACACCTGGCATCAGTTCTTGGCGGTCGCCGGCATCTACCTCCTGGAGGTTCCCCCCGAGGAAGGGACGCGGTTCTCAGCTATCGAGAAGGACCTCCGAGCCCTCGGGAACACCCGCAGGCCCCTGGAGCCCATGCTGTCGTGGCTCTTCCGTGAGGTCCGTGACGGCAGCACGCCGCTGCTTCTCCAAGACCCGGCGAACATCAAGGACTGGATGCAGCGGACTCCCAAGGAGCCCGGCTTCAACCTGATGAACCTGACCGCCGAACAGGCCGTCCGTGACGCGACTCGGTGGCACCGAACGCGCATCCGGCAGCCGTTGGTCAAGCCCACCTCCGCACCTTCGCAGGTCTACAGGACGTGGAACCGCCGCGTCATGGGCTTCAAGGACGGCTACTCCTGGCGAGCCACACGTGTGGGCCCGACAGAAGACGGCATGTTGCTGCGCGTACCGGAGCAAGCCGCCAAGGCCGCAGTACGCTGGGCCGACATTCAGGCTGTCGGTGCCCGGCTGGCGCACTGCTACGGCGGACGTCCGGCGGGCTTTTCCGACAGCTACACCCGGCAGTACGGCGAGGCCTTCATACTCCTGACGCTGTTCGGCCCCGATGGGGTTCCTCACGTCACGATCTCCATGGGCTACCGCCAACTAGGAGGAGCCGCGCGTCCGCCGAAGCTCTGGTACGTCGAACAGTGCAAGGGGGCCAAGAACGGTCTCGTTCGGGATGAAGTCAGCCCCTACGCTCCGTACGTCGTAGCTGTGCTGGAGCGCTTGCTGACGCGCGACCAGGACTGGGGCGAAGCCAAGGGAGCGCGTCCGCCTGAGCCCATCGACACCGCTCCGATCCTCCGAGCCTTCCCCGAGCGGGTGATGGTCTTCCCAGATGGCGGCTCTTGGGTGCGGCATCGTGCGCAGAGCGGCGACTCCGCTGAGTGGAATGTGGGCCTGGGAGCCCTCGCAAAGGTCATCTACCCATCAAACAACGTCAGGTACGGAGACAACCACGACGGGTACGTCTACTTCAACAGCCATGGGCAGCCCCGCTGCAGCGTGTGGGTGCCTGTAAAGGACTACTACGACAAGAGGGTGTACCTCTTTGCTTCGGCCTCGGGAGCCCTTGCAGCCGGATCGAAGCTGGCCAAGCCTATCGTGGCTCTGCTGCGAAAGGTGCGAGGTCGCCCGACCTGGGAGGCGTGGCGCGCAGGCCTCTTCTTGCTGCCCGAGAAGCAGCTTGTGCTGGGAACGCCGGCTCAGGTGCTCAAGCGCGTCCTCAATGATCGAGAGTTCGCCTCAGCGCTTTACGAGTCGGGCCATGATCTTGCTGGCTTGGTCGGGGCTGCCGAGAAGGTCACGAGCTTCAACCACGAGTACGACATGCGTCGGACTCCCGACCTGTTTGGTCGGAATGGCGCCGGCAGCTACAACCTCGACCTGGACGATGACGGCTCGATCACGTTGACCGTGACGATCACGAACTTCCAGAACGACGGTGAGGATGCGCAGATCGACCACTACTTCGTCTACGGGCTGGAGCACCAAGAAGACACGCTGATTCAACTCAAGGCTCTGCGGAAGTGGGAGGCCTGCAAGAAGGGCAAGCACAAGCGGGACATCGATGCGCATGACCTGATGTTCGAACTGCGCGACGACATCTGGGGTGGGCCGGATGACCCGTACAAGGACGCGCCGAAGATCACGGAGCAGCGTGAGGACGATGATCCCTCCGGCGAAGACGACGACGAGCACTGGTACTTCCGAGCCAACTTGCTGACGGACATCGACGGTCCGACGGAAGCAGAGGTCGTGGAGTGGATCAGCGAGAGGCTTCAGGAAGTCCAAGACCTCTGGGACTGGTACACCAACGACGAGCGGGGCTACAACTCCAAGTTCTACAACGCCTACAGTGACGCCTTCGAAGCCTTGGTCCAGAAGAAGTACGACGCTCTTCCGGACTACGCCAAGGTCAAGGGCTGGAAGCCCCACAAGGACGAGCGGTGCCAGGGGCAGTTGACGCTCTTCGGTAGCCGCAACAGGCGCCGACGATGACTGGGCGGCGCGCGGCAGCGACGGACTTCGAACACGTAGCTCTCTACGTGGATCGCACGGAGACCGGGCACGAGAGCCAAGGGCCGTCGATTCGCTGCGTCCTCCACCTCCAAGGCGCGATTGACTGGGCCTGGAAGGGTGCGGACCCCAAGGGCTGGACAGATCCAGCCTTCACGCTCTTGAGCCTCACGTCGTCCGCCGGTGCAGGCGTGAAGGGCATCTTGGGGCTCGGCTGGAACTCCTGGGTCCAAACAGCCAAGTCGCAGGGTGCTTGGGAGATCACGGAGATCGCAGCGGATGAGAGCTACGGTCCGGCGCTGTTCGACATCGCCGTGGTGCTCGCCGGAGAGCACGGCATCATCGGAGACCGCAACAGCAGGACGACGGCATTTGAGAAGCTGCTCACAGGCTCTCGGGCCACGGGTAAGTACAGCTTGGAGAAGCTCACTCGGGGCCAGGTGCACGGCAAGCATGGGCGAAAGGCGAACTGGACGGTAGACAGCGTCTACCGGCACAAGCCCGAGCAGGCCACGATTTGGGCGGAGAGAGTTGAGACGCTCCGGGCTGACCACGCAGAGGAGCTTGCCGCGATCGACTGGGCGAACCTTCCCTGGAACACCAAGAAGGACGCGCTGGCGCTGAGGCCGGACAACCTGAACGTCTGGCTGGCCCACATGCTCTTCGTCGCCTTCTTCGGGGGTCGCTACGTGCATCGGAACTACCGATGACTGACGAGGTAGAAGCGGTTGAGGCTGCGAAGCCTTCGCCGGAGGCAGTCGCTGTTGCGCACAAGCTCGGCAAGATCAGCCTGGGCGACTGGATCGCCTTCGCCAAGATGGTCATTCCGACGCTTGCCGTAGCTCTGCCTATCCTCTTGATGCCCGTGGACGCCTACCTCGACAAGCGCGAGGCGAAGTTCAAGGGTGCCCTAATGGCGGAGATGGGCCCGAGCCTTGACGCCTCGATAGCGCAGGAGAAGCTCCACACCATCGAGAAGACCATCGAGCAGATGAGGGGCGACCTGAAGGACTTGGAGGGCGAACTCAAAGGAGACCTCCGAGCTTCACCCACCGCTTATGAGAACATGGCGAAGATCGCGGAGATCCGAGAGCGCTTGGCGGGCGTCGAGGCTCAGTTGGGCATCGAGCGGCGTCGAGAGAGGTAATTGAGATGAGCAGACACGGCAGGCGGAATCCGCCCCCCATCGCCAAGATGGGCCTCACGGTAGACAAGGCCGCGATGTGGCACATCATGTCCTCGCGTCTGTACGGCTCGGATGTGGATCGACTGACGCTGGCGGTCCGCGAAGCTCTCCAGAACAGTCGGGACGCCATCAAGGACGCCTACAAGGCAGAGATTCGCACCAAGAGCGACGGCAAGTTCGAAGTGACCTGGGGGGAGAAGTACGTCCAGGCCCGTGAGCAGTACGAGTACTGGGTCACGTTGACCGACAACGGCATCGGGATGACGCCCGACATCTTCGAACACAAGTTCCTGCAGCTTGGCGGAACCACGAAGGGGGCTGACGACGAGGGCGGCTTCGGCATCGCCAAGGCTGCGATCCTCAGTCTCTCCCGCAGCTTCCGGTGGACGCTGCACAGTGGCGCCTACCTGTTCGTGGCTGATGGAGACATTGAGCACATCGAGCAGCGGCACGCAGACAGCTTCCATCAGGGCGTCAAGCTGACCATCTACGACGTGCCTCCGGAGGCCTTCCAGGGCCGATACGTCGGAGGTCGAGGCTACGCCTATCCCGCAGATCGAGTCGCGCACGTGCTGGCTGCGAACAACCTCGCTCCTCGTGCAGGCTATCCCGGCATTCGGGTGTACTCGCAGGGGGAGGAGATCAGCACCCTCTTTCACGGGCAGCGCCCCAAGATCTTGCTCCAGGGCTCGCCCACCGACGCCAAGACGACCATCGACATCCGGGCGTACAAGCGCGCAGACGGCAAGACGGGCCGCCAGTACGTTCGGCTGGCGGGGCTCTACCAGTTCGACGACGGGCTGTATGGAGACACGCCCGTGGACATCGTGGTGGACATCTACACCAAGCTGTCCGCCCGCGACGACGCGTACCCCTTGACGGCGAGTCGCAACGAGTTGACGGGCGAAACCGGGAACCTGGTGCACCAGGTGGTTCGGGAGGTGATGCGCGATCAGGTCTCCTCCCTCAAGGAAGACGACGAGGCTGAGACGCACTTTGCGGACGCAGGCGAGCTTGCGGAGGTCGAGCGTGCCTACCAGCGGGCCACTCAGCGCATGGCACGCATGCTGGCGGACCCGCGGCTCTTGAACCGCATGAAGATGGTCGCCGGCGGCGGGGAGCTTCTGCGTCAGATGGAGGCCCGCCATCGTCGGATGCAGGACAAGTGGCGAGAGGCTCAGCGTGCCCGAGAAGCCGCAGAGGAGCAGGCGGCTCGACAGCGCACAGACTCTGACGAGTCCTGGCACGACCGCTCCTCCAAGAAGCCTGAGCCGCCGGGAGAGACCGAGAGTGGGATCTCCCACCGCATGCTGCGGCAGCTTCAGGCCCCCGAGAAGAAGACGCGCACGCGCAAGAAGCTCGTGAACCCCTACGCCGGATTCGCTGCGATTCGCGTCAACCGCAAGCACTTCAACACCGCACGCCTGCGCCCGTACTTCGACAAGCCCGACAAGTGGCTGAACCTGGCATTGGCCTGGCGGTTCGCCTGCCAGATGATCTTGAACGACCTGGACCGCGAAGAGAGCTTCGAAGTCGGCTTCATCTTCGACGACGATACCCGGGCCCTGTACATGCAAAAGGATGGCCGGCGCGTCCTGATGATCAACCCGGACTGGTTCGCCAAGTCCATCCTCCGGGCCTACAAGGACCGTCCGTTGAACGTGGCGGCTGTTCTGCACGCCAAGGCTGCTCACGAGGTCACGCACCTCCTGGGCTACAGTGGCCACGACGAGCGCTTCATGGTGCGCCGCGAGCAGGTAGCGGACGAGACCGTCGGGCTGCTCTACCCCATGGCCTCTTTGGTCGAGGTCATGCTGGGCATCAAGGCCGCACCGACGCTGGAGGCCAAGGAGCTTGCTCGTCTGCGCAAGAAGAAGGGCCACAAGAACACGAACCTCGTCAGCCTGCGACGCCACCTGCTGCACGGAATCAAGCTCTGATGGACATCCTGGTTCACCCCAGAACCCTACGAACGCTGCACTCCAGAGCGTGGCGCCAGGCCCACCAGAGCTTCCTGGAGGACCTTGTGGCCGTCCTGGTGCTTCTGCGCGATGACGCCAGTCGAAAGGCTGTAGACACGGCGGCAGCTAAGCTGAGCAGCAAGCACCTCAAGTCGTTCAAGCGGCCAAAGGTCCGCCAGTACGGCCACAACCCCAAGGTGGGTGGAGCCCCACGCGTCTGGACCATCGCCGGCGACGACTGCGTCATCATCCTCAAAGCCGCAGAGAAGCAGACGCACAGCACAAGTTGGAACAACGCCCAGGTCAAGCCGTACCTGGCGCGAATGACGGACAAGCCCACCCGCGCTGAGATGCTGAACCTCGGCTACCAGGACTACCCGCTGCCGCCGAAGGCCGCCCCGAAGTCGAAGGCCCCCCTGAAGTCGAAGTGGTTGCCGATTATCCAAAGGGTGGCTCCTGCGCCAGTTGAGCCTGCTCCGGTTGCTCTGGCGCCGCAAGCCAGCAGCACCAAGAAGCCCAAGAGCAAGCACACCGTGGCGGACTTTCGCGTGATTGAGCGAAAGGACTACAAGACCATCCAGGCCTGGTTCGATGACATCCTCGACCTGGAGCCGTCGTTGAACGCCTCAGAGGTGTGTGCTATCGGGCGGGACCAGGGCATCTGGACGTGGGGTCCTCTGGGAGGCTGTGCCCACCGAGCAAACGCGGTGATCTCCCGCTGGCGGAAGGCCCGGGGCTACAAGACGCGACTGCCACAGGGCAACCCCAGGTTCCGAGAGGACTACCCCGAAGGCGGCTGGCCTGCGAACTGGCAGCCGCCACGAGCAAACGTGAGGTTCGATCCGACCAGCAAGCTCTGGGTCAAGCGTGGCAACTACGCTGACCCAGAGGTGTGGCTGATCGACATCCTGGAGCAGGACGCCACCCTGAACGCGGAGAAGATCGTCAGGCTCACGGAAGCTCAAAACGTGCGTTCTGGTCTGAGCCCCGAGTCCAAGCGCGTGTGGGCGTCGAGCCAGTTGCGGACCTGGCGGACGCGTCGAGGCCTTCCGCCCTTCCCTCGGGGAAACCCCAAGCTCGTGGGCGGGCCCAAGGGCGGGTACGCTGCCAACTGGCTACCAGATGACCTCAAGGAGCTTGCGACTCTCGTCAGCCCCAAGCCGTATGGTGCGAAGAACGAAAGAGGTACCTGATGCGCGGGCGTCGAGCCGTCGCCGGCAAGCTGGACCAGATCAAGAAGCACAAGGCTGCTCAGGACTGGCGCGTCTGGGCGACGTTCCTGCGTTTCGCTGCGAGCCTCTACGACGACTACCCGCGTGAGGGTAAGTTTCGCGGCACCATGATGAGAGCAAAGACTCCGCGAGAGCTTGCAACGCTGCGCGAGGAGTGGCTGCGCTCGTTGGGCTCGACTCCGCTGGATGGTCTGCTGCCGTGGATGTTTCGGGAGATCGCGCTTGATCCGACGGCTTGGCTGACGCTGCGGCTCGACTACTTGCCGGAGATCCAGGCGTGGTACGTGAACGACCGTCCGAACATCATGCAGTACTCCATGGAGCAGGCGCAGGACGCTCAGCGGCAGTGGCACGCAGACCTGAAGGTCAAGGAGGCTGCGCTCAGCCTGGCCAAGATCCCCTCGGTCATGGAGTGGCCGGATGGTTTCACGCTGAAGCAGATCGACGACGTCGATCTTCTCAAGGACATCGGGCGGTCCTTGGGCCACTGCTACATGCACTACGCCACCGCGGCGAGCTACGTGAAGAACTGGGGGTGCTTCACGCTGTTTGACGCCAAGAGCTTTCCGCGTGTCACCACGACCTTGAAGCCGACCAACGACTTCGAATACTCCCACCACTCCATCTCGGCTGATGGTTGGGCTCGCGTTGGTGAGTGCCGCGGCACGCAGAACCGGCATCCCCGAGACGAGTTCCACCCGTACCTGTACGCGTGGTTGAGCGGCGTGCTCCCGCCGTTCAGACCAGAGGCCCTCGCGGCCTGGGGAGAAGGCCTCGTCTGTGTGCCGCCGAAGCTCCGCACGGAGATCACGCTGCACGACATCCGCACCTTCGACATGACGGTGAAGTATCTGGCCAAGGCCCTCCACACTCCCGAGGGCGACCTCCGTGACTGGTACAAGGCCTTGGGCGACTTCAAGCACGCAGGCTACGGAGTCTCGATCCACTCCGGAGTCCTCAACCTCACGGGCCAGGGCCGCACGGTGCTCGTTTCCCTGTTCCAGAACGGCGCCTTGGTGCCTGACATCGCGTCGGCTGTAGCCCGGGCGCTGGCGGCAGCGAAGTGAGCCTCATCCGCCGAGTGCGTCCTTTGGGGAGCCGAAACGTCGCCAGGCGTCTCGCCTGGATCAAGGCCAACCAGGCCCACCTGGCAGATCCCGCCGTCAAGACGCTGCGGACCGGCGAAGTCAGCGTGAAGTTCCGCTTCCGCTGGTTCTCTTTCCAGCGTGCAGCTTGGGTCTACCTGTCAGGCCGAACGGGCCCCCCGGGGGACTTGCTGCGGGAGCTAGAGCGCATGCCAGCGTCACGGCTGGACCGAACCCTTCCTTGGCTGTGGGGGGCTCTGAACGGTGCGTGGGACGCTGTGGAGGCGGGAACCCTTGGCCAGGCCTATGACCCACGAGGAGAACACCTCAGAGCAGTCCTCATCGAGGTACGCGACTGGGTCCTTGCCACGAGTCCGAACCTCTCGCGCATGTCCTGGATGGATGCCATCCGTGCGGCTGAGTTCTGGCACGACGACATGGCTACGAAGCTGAACGACAGCGTTCGGGGGGACGAACGGCTGTCCATCTTGACGCTGCCTTCAGGTCACTGGTGGCAAGACCTGAGGGAAGATCCTGATGGGGCTTTGAAGATCGGCGCGGCGCTCGGCCACTGCTACCAGGACCTGGAGGTCCTTGAGAGCTACTTCTTCTCCATGGGTGTCTTTACGCTGTTCGCGTCCGACGGCAAGCCGTTGCTGACGGTTGCGGGCGAACCGGCTACGCGAGGGCCATCGAGCCTGCAGAGCCTCAGCCTGATCAACCAGGCTCGACGCAGCATGAACCGCCTGGTGTTGCCGGAGCACATCCCCGTGCTCAAGGAGAGCCTGACGGGCTTGAACTGGTTCGAAGGCAACCTGCGGCGCCTGGGAGATCTTTGGTGGCCCACGTTCGCGCCACGTGTGCGCGTGATTGACCACTACTCCGTCTCGGCAGGAAATAGACACTACGAGTTGGGACCGGACACGCCAGGGTACGCACGGCTGAGCCTGGGCGCCGGAGACGTGGTTTGGGACACCCCCGGAGGGGGATTCTCGGAAACCTGGAAGGCGGAAGATGGTCTTGCCCGTGTCGTACAGGCTGCGCCAGATCAGCCCGAGGGCCATACTCAGGCCAGGGTGCAAGCTGCCCTGCAGAGGACTTCGGGATGATCATCCGTCGAGCTTCGGGGCGGCGTGCTGTTGCCGGCAAGCTGAGCTACATCAAGACGCGCATGGCAGGCGAGAAGGACCCCGTCGTCTGGGAGGCCTTCCTCAGTCGCGCGGAGGAGTTGCTGTTCAACGGCGTGTTCACGATGTTCATGGCCACGACTCCTCGGGCTGAACGGCTCCAGCGACGCGAGGAGCACCTGCTCCACGCAGGAGCGACGCCGCTCGACGGCATGCTTCCGTGGTTGTTTCGGGAGATCCGAGACCTCTACGTGCGCTACCCCACTGTCGCTGAGCACCGACGGATGAAGACCCTCTTGGGGCAGAACTTGCTGCCTCTGCGCGACTGGTACCTGGCCACTCGGCCGTCGATCATGTCGTACACCTTTGAGGAGGCGCATGCCACACAGGAGGCTTGGCACGGGAGGATGGCTGAGGCCCGTCGGATCGCAGGTGCCATCGAGGGAGCAGAGATGCTCCACAGGTGGGCTGACGGTTGGACGCTGCAGAACCTGACTGACAGGCAGATGCTGATCGACGAAGGGGAGATCATGGGGCACTGCGTGGGCAGCGCTCCGAGGTACTGGGACGGCGTGCGCAGGGGAGACCTGAAGATCTGGTCTCTCCGAGACGCCAAGAACGTCGCGCACGTCACGGTTGAAATCGCCCGCTACACCTACACCTGGGGCACGAAGGCGGCAACCTGGCGAGTCATCCAGGTCCAAGGGACCGCGAACACGCCGCCGAAGCCTGAGTACCTGGACCGGCTGCTCGATGCACCTGCCATGGCTGAAGTGGCCCTGACCTCCTGCTGGCTGTTGAACGCGCACAAGCAGCTACGAGACGCTGCTCGGCAGCTTCAAGGTTCTACAGGGGCTCGCGTCAAGTACGACAAGCTGGAGATCACGCGCAAGAAGGACAAGATCAAGGTGTCTTGGACGGCGAAGTACACCGAAAACGACGGCTTGATGGGCAGCTTCGATCATGGGTCTACAGAAGATCGCTCCCTCGCCGCGCAGACGATCGACCGTCTGCTGATGAACTGGGGCTGGGGCGAAGCTCACTGGCAAGACGACTCCGCGGACGATGATGACTACTACCGTGCGGTACCGGACGACGACGACGAGGATGACGAGCGCGTCAGCTATTGGGCGCAACGTGCGGCTCAAGCAGCCCTTCGGGAGTGGACCTACAAGCCCTTCGGCTACGTAGGCTTCACCTTGGACCACCTGGTGTTCACGCGCATCTTCCCCGTACCTGAGCCGGACACGGAGGCCGCTTGGAAGGCCTTGTTGCCCCAGCTTCAGCCGAAGATGCACCCGGCACTGTTCAACCGCCTGAACCGGTTGGGCAAAGCGCTGCAGGACTGGAAGCCGAAGCACCGCTGGACTCTTCCCAACGGCGAGCCTCACGACAAGATGCTGCATCCGGTATCCCGCGCGTTGCGGGCCCGAGCCCGAGAACTGCTCAAGACCATCTACATACGATAGACTTCGCCTCGGAGAACTGACCATGCCACGACCCCACAGAGGCCTTCGGGCCCCCCGTACTCGCGCTGAAGCCCTCGCTGTGTTCCAGCGCTTGGGCACTGATGCTTCAGCCCTGGAGGGAAGAGAGCTTCGAACGGCGTACCGCGCGCTGGCGCGTGAGCACCATCCGGACCTGCCGGTGAACGCAGACCGCCGCGCAGAGGCCACCAAGGACCTGGCGGAGTTGAACTCGGCCTACGACATCCTCGTGAACGGTCCTGCAGCAGGTGCTGGCGGCTGGGACCCCTTCGAAGACCTCTTCCGTCAGGGCTTCGACGACTTCGAAGAGATGTTCCGCGGAGCCCAGCGCGAGCATCGACAGGAGGGGCCTCGGGGCTTCCAGATGGGGGGCTTTGCTCGGCCCCACGAGGCTCGTGAAGCTGCGATGGCTCAGCGGCACTACGCGCAGCACGGGCCTCCGGTGCACGGCGCGGGCATGCCCTTCGTTGTCGGCGGCGAGCACTTGCCCAGGCACCCGACGGCCGAGTGCATCCTGACTGACGCCGAACGGCGTGATGCTGGCGCGCGACGTCCGGCTATCGGGGCCGGTGAGCAGCGCTACGACCTGGAGCGTGCTCCGGGCTACGTCGTGATGCTCGTGCCCCCCGACGTCGTTCCGAGCTTCATGTCCTGCCAGAGCGGGCGCGGAACCCCCGAGGACTGGCGTGTCTTCGGTGAGTGGTGCGCCGAGCAGGGCCTGGAGCGGCTCTACCTCGACATCCGAGCGATGCACCGCCAGCAGATGGGCGGCGGAGATCCACGGCGTCGCCTCGGTGGAGGCCGTCGTGTGGCTGCTGCGAAGTTCTCGTGCGCTCGGCACCCCAAGAGCAAGAACAACGCTCCAGATCCACAGGGGGAGGTCTGCTGCAAGGCCTACCGGAAGGAACTCGATCGCTTCGACAAGCAGCACGCGGACGACTCTTGGCGCCGTGAGCGAGCCATGGAAGCCGGCA